>ENA-OUPQ01000007-OUPQ01000007.1-human-gut-metagenome-genome-assembly--contig:-NODE-7-length-165927-cov-14.937_pt1 | contig 165927 bp, 167 predicted proteins | sample MGYA00237946_ERZ548807 | MGnify/ENA primary metagenome ERZ548807 (study PRJEB26490, sample SAMN05194714) | human gut metagenome | biome: terrestrial biome; feature: human-associated habitat; material...
TCTCTGCCCTTGGAGCTACTGGTCGGACTCGAACCGACGGCCTGCGCATTACGAAACAGATGAAAAAATATGAAATACACTCAAACTAACGAAAAACAGCCATTTATTTTATACATTTATACATTGAAATGACTGCTTTTTAATTTAGCGCTGTGTTTTTATCCTGTTTTCCGTTCGTAAGTGGTCAATAAATGGTCGTGAAAGAAATAGCAAATCCACGTTTTTTTATAAACAAAATGTCATGTATGACGGCAAATAAATAATATCATTTTTTACACTTAAATTCTTTGGATGGATAACGTATGATTGCCCGATTCGTTGATGATAAATCTCATTAAATCTTTCAAGTGAAGTTGTTGTGCACCTTTTTGATGATTTATAGCACATCTTCCGACAAAACGCAATGAAATATTATCCGCATTACCAATAAAACGCAGGGTGAAAAGTGTTAGTATTATATGTTACTGTTAAATAAAATATCAATGAACCACAACAAATTCTGATTAGCATAAATCTTCTTGTTTTATAAAATAATTTAATGTTATGTAAAAAACGGATTTCCTTGACAAAATGAAAAATATAATGTTAAATGTATTTAGAAATATCTTGTAATATAAATCCATTCCTGAGTTGTTATATATTATATGGGGAACAGTCTAAAAGGAGGTATTTTATGAAAAAATATAATATAACAACATTGATTTTAATGATATTGGTTTGTCTCGGACCGCCGCTGAATCTTTTATTTGAATATTTTGCTTTACATCAAAATCCGTCTCCTGTTTTATGGGGTACAACGATTTTCTCACTGGTAGGGCTATTACTTTTCATCATCTTCTATATTAAAGTATTAAAGTAATAATGTGTTTGAATATACAGTTGAAGCTGTTCTAAGTAAAACAGCTTCAACTGTAAAGAGGTGTTCATATGAAGAAATTAGATCTTCAAGTTGGAATAGAGCATGGGATATAGCTTCATGTTTCTTTTCGGCAGGTTCAATGATAGCAGGCTTATTAGATTTCTTGGATGGTAGATTCGATGGTAAATGTAGAATATGGTAAGGTCAAATTATTATTAACTATACACTTTAAAGTAATAGAACAATTATTTTTATTGTTAGGTATGAGAACGGAAAACCAATTAATGTTCTTTCTGCAGAATATTCTTTTGATGTTCTATCCAACCGTACATTAGAAGCAGTATTTATTCCCAACAACTTAACGGTTACTAATACTGAAATATTTGGTGCTCTCGAAACTACTAATGAGCTAATCTTTACAATCAATACAACTGGAGGAAATCAGCCATATCAGTGGGAAGTCTTTATTTACAGAAATGATGTATTATGTTATTCTGATAATATAATAGTAAATTTCTTTGAATGGACCCCCACAGAAGTTGGAGATTATTCAGTTGTGATCAATGTAACGGATGCATCAAATTTTGTTACATCTTATACGAAACAATTTACTATAACATAAATATAAATGCTGAAGAGTGATTTCATTTTTTAGTGAAATCGCTCTTCGCTAAATTTAGTGAAATACAAGCAAATAATACAGTATAAATATACTGTATTTTAACATTAGAATCGTTAATATAAATAATGCCAAGAAAGGATCGATACAAATTTATATGACATATACGGATTTTGGAGAATTCAAAAAACAAGTAAAAAATATTATGCCGGGATTTATTTTTTTTGTGGGAATTGTTCTGTCTTTTAGTTGCGTGGTTACAATTATAATCGGAATTCCGGGATATAAAGAAGAGATTTCACAATTAAACTGGATAAAGACGGAAGCAACTGTTACTAATGTATATGAGCGTATGACAACAAACGGAAATAAATATATTATATATGATATTTTATATGAATACAGTGCAGAAGAAAATGTATACACCGGTTTAATCGAGTCTGTAAATTATAAAAAAATCGGAGATGAGTTTGAAATAAAATACAATCCACAATCTCCCGAAAAATCCACTTCTGTATTAAAACCAAATGTAAACTTCATTATATTTGGAGTGATTTTAGGGATAAGCGGAATATTATTGATGATACTTCCTTTTATTTTTAAAAAAATTTTTCATAAAAATAAATCCTAAAATAACATTTTGATTTATGAAACTGATGCGACAGGACAAAAAGTAGCTTACTCCCACTCAATAACAATTACATAAATTCTTTCTATGTAGGGCAGTACATACTAAATAAAGGAGTATTGCCCTATAACTTTTAATAATATTGGGGTGGAAAAAGAAGTAGCTCATGGTATAATATAAAATATTAGATAAATTTCAAAGAAGAAAAACTGTCTTGAATAAAAAACAAAAGATTTTATTATTTCAATGGAGATGCTGGGTGGTATGAAAATGGGAAACTACTTGACAATCTTACTGAGGAATATTCTTTTATCGTTCTATCCAATCGAGCGCTAGAGGCTAAGTTTATGCCCAATAATCTTTTGATTACTGATATAGAATTATTTGGAAATCTTCAGTTGGGCGAAACTCTGACTTTTACTGCCTCAACAGAAGGTGGTAATCAGCCATACCAATGGGAATTCTGCATTTACAAGGAAGACCAAATATGTTACTCTAATAATAACACATCAATAAATTTTTGCGAATGGCTCCTGACTGAAACTGGCAGTTACACAGTTGTAGTCAATGTAACAGATGCATCGAACTTTAGTGTTTCTTATTCCAAACAGTTTATTGTAATATGAAGTATTTCATTGGTGGGAGAGAGCCAAAAATCGCTCTCTCCTATTGATATAATTAAAGGAGAGAATAAATGACGATAAGTAATTTGAATGATGCTAAAAGGAAAATAAAAACACGCTCACCGGCTTTTCTTATAACGGTCGGAATTATCTTGTTGATAAGTTCTGTGATAGTTTTTTGGAACGGATCCATCGACTATCAAATACAAAATAAGCAAACAGAATGGATTGTTACAAACGCAACAATAAGTCATGTAGAAACAAAAGTTGAAGGAGCAAGAGGATCAAATTATGGACATACATCTACTTATTTTGACATTTATTATGAATATGTAGTTGATGATCAAACTTATACTGGAATAATCGAAGAACAGAATCAACGAAGAAATATCGGTGAGCCTTTAAAAATAAAATATAATCCTAATATACCCCAAGAATCAACTTGCATACTTGAACCGTCTAAATCGTTTATCACGAGTGGCACTGTATGTGCTTTATTAGCTATATCACTAATTTCATTTAGTATTTATTTAGCAAAAAAATATCCAGTATAACCCTAAAATTATATTCAATAGGAACCGCGATTTAACCGACTAGCATTAAAGATATTTTTTTATAGGGAAGAGAAAACATAAATCCATATTGATTTACGTATTAGAATAGCTGTGTAAATACGAAGGTTATCATAAAGGATTTATTTATATTGCCCTCTAAAAGTAAACGCTCTTAAGCAAATGTTTTTACTGATATCCTTATATTTTGTTTACTTCTATTATGTATTAAATTTAATCATTTATTAACCAGCTCCGCTGTATGTAATGTGGTTCGCCAGAACTACGTTTATTATTTAGCGGAGTTTTTTATTTTTTCAAAATTTTTTGAAAGATTTATACTGTTTCAACAAAAAACAGAATAAAATCCGTCCCCCATTGGGCATAATTAAGTGTTGTATTTATAGAGGTGAAAATATTGCATTCTTTGTCAAATGATATTTTGACCTACTATATAATAGGGGGATTTGCTATGTTTGAAGTGAAAATATATAAATTAAAAATTGGTTCATAAACTCAATTCCCTATTTGTCGAAGCAATATAATATATATGGATATGCCTGACAATAAAAAGATTTTCGCAATATTGAATACAGATATTTAATGAACTTAAAACACAAGATACGAACCGACGGCCTGCTCATTACGAATGAGCTGCTCTTCCCTCAGAAACATAGTCGCACTGCTTGCTTGGAGCGCTTCGCATTGCTCCTTGTTTCTTCACCTCATTATGCTCGCTTCATCATCCACAGGATGCGCTCGCAACTTCGACCAACTGAGCCGTTTGGCAAGGTTGTAAAGAAAAAATAAAAGGCAGAGATAATCTCTGCCCTTGGAGCTACTGGTCGGACTCGAACCGACGGCCTGCGCATTACGAATGCGCTGCTCTACCAACTGAGCCACAGTAGCAATTATTGATTTGCGAATATTATTACTCTCGCAAAACGCTTCTATATTATATATAAATTCCTCGAGTTTTGCAAGAGCAATTTGAAAAATATTTAGCTTTTACAAATTTTTATTTTTGTTACAGCAAATTACGGAATCTGTCGAACTCAAAGCACAGCGTTTCTTTTTGGTGGCTGTCGCTTGAAAGAATGAATTTTCCGCCTTTTTGACGAATATAGTTTCGTATATTTTCGGACGGGTAGGGGGTAGTCCTGTAACCACGGCTGATAGCACCCGTATTGATTTCAAACACCTTGCATCCCTCGATTATTTTATCAACGGCTTTTTGGTAGGCTCTTATATACCTCGGGTCGTTTTCATCAAAGAGCTGTTCCTGCTCGTTGAATTTTGTTATCAGGTCAAAGTGTCCGACAATATCGCACTTGGTTTTCTCATAAACCTTGCCGACGTTTTCAAAATACGCTTCGCAAAGGCTCAAAATATCGTCCGAAAAATATTTATCTGCCGCTTGCTTTAATATATCGTCGGTTTCATCAACGGGAATGTATTTTCCGTCAATTAAAACGTAGTGAACGGAGCCTATGACATAATCATAGCCTGCCGTGGGTGCGGTTGAATAAAAATCCTGCTCGGTGGCGCAAAGGATTTTTATTTTGTCCGAAAATTCATTTTTTAATTCGTTAATTGTTCGGATGTATTCGGCTTGCTTGTCCCTTTGTATACAATATCGCTCGTCAAATTCGGTGTAGGAATGGTCGGAAAAGCCAAGCGTTTTTACACCCTTTTCAATCGCCGAAATAACTATATCCCTCGGTGTGTCCCTGCCGTCGCTGAAAACGGAATGAACGTGTAAATCAAAAAGCTCCATCAGGTCATCTTCTCCTGCTTTACCTTGTGGTCGATAACGTGGCGTGATGCCAGTTCGTCTCTTATATCGTCAAGTGAAATTCCCGTTTCAACCATAAGCACCATAATATGATAGGCAAGATCCGCAATTTCGTAGACGGTTTCCTTTTTGTCTTCGGCTTTGGCGGCAATGATTACCTCCGTGCTCTCCTCACCGACCTTTTTAAGAATTTTATCAAGTCCCTTGTTGAAAAGATAGGTGGTATATGAGCCGTCTTGCGGATTTGTCTTTCTGCCTCTTATCAGCTCCATAAGTCCCTCGTAGGAAAATTCCGAACGTTCTTCGCTCTGGAAAACAGGCTTTGTAAAGCAGGAATATGAACCTGTGTGGCAGGCAGGACCGTCGGGTTCAACCATAACGACAAGAGCGTCATTGTCGCAGTCAGCCGTTATCGAAACAATGTGCTGATAGTTTCCGCTTGTTTCGCCCTTGAGCCACAGCTCGTTTCTTGAACGGCTCCAAAAGCAGGTAAGCTCCTTTTCAAGCGAAATTTCAAGGCTTTCTCTGTTCATATATGCGAGAGTCAAGACCTTTTTCGTCTTTGCGTCAACGACGATTGCGGGGATAAGACCCTTTTCGTCAAATTTAAGTTCGTCAATGTTCAACATAGCTTTCTCCTTATATCCTTGTCGGAATGTTATTGCGTTTCATCTCTTTTTTCAGGTCGTTTATGCTGACCTCTCCGAAATGGAAAATCGAAGCGGCAAGACCTGCGTCAACCTTTGGAACGGTATTGAAAAGAGTGATAAAGTCCTCAATTTTTCCTGCTCCGCCCGAGGCGATTACAGGCACGTTTACCGCATCGCATACCTTTTCGAGCATTTCAAGGTCGAAGCCCTTTTTTACTCCGTCCGTATCAATGGAATTGACAACGACTTCGCCCGCACCGTTTGCAACGCAGCGTTTTATCCATTCAATAGCGTCCATTTCCGTGTTTTCTCTGCCGCCCTTTGCAAAAACCTTGAAAACGCCGCCAACCCTTTTGACATCAACCGACAGCACTACGCATTGGTCGCCGTAAAGCTTTGCAGCTTTACAGATTAAATCGGGGTTTTTGATAGCTCCGGAGTTCACGCTGACCTTGTCGGCACCGCATTTTAACACTCTGTCAAAGTCCTCAACGGTATTTATACCGCCGCCGACGGTAAGCGGAATGAATACGCTTTTTGCAGTCTCGCAAAGTATGTCGGTAAACAGTTTTCTGCCGTCCGAGGAAGCGGTTATATCATAAAACACAAGCTCGTCGGCACCGTTCTGCGTGTAATATTTTGCAAGCTCAACAGGGGATGAAACGTCCTGCAAGCCCTTGAAATTTACGCCCTTTACAACACGCCCGTCCTTGACGTCAAGGCAGGGGATAATTCTTTTTGTAATCACAGAGCCAACTCAACCGCCTTTCTCAAATCGATAGCCTTTGTATAATAAGCCTTACCGATTATCGCACCGTAAATATTGAGTGCACGAAGCTTTTTTACATCATCGAGCGAGGAAACTCCGCCCGAGGCAATTATGTTCATCTTCAGCTGCTCGCTCAATTCCTTGTACAAACTATGGTTTGTGCCTTTCATTGCGCCGTCCTTTGAAATATCGGTGCATATGAGCGTCGAAACGCCGAGAGCCTGCATATCTCTGCAAAACGCAAACGCCTCAAGCTCCGACTTTTCCGTCCAGCCTTTGATTGCGACAAAGCCGTCTTTTATGTCAACGCCGACTGCAATTCTGTCTTTATATTTTCCGACGGCTCTTTCAAGGAATTTTCTGTCATTTACAGCCGCTGTGCCGAGAATTACACGGTCAATTCCGTTTTCAAGGTACATTTCGACCGTTTCCATACTTCGTATTCCGCCGCCGATTTCGCAAAACATATCAGTTGTGTTGTGAATTTTCATAACCGTGTCAAAATTCGGCGTTTTTCCGTTCTTTGCACCCTCAAGGTCAACAAGATGTATGTGCGTTGCGCCGCAGCTCTCAAAATCCTTTGCGACCTCGGGCGGATTTTCCGAAAAGACCTCCATTTGTGCGTAATCGCCCTTGAAAAGTCTTACCGCCTTGCCCTCGTAAAGGTCTATTGCAGGATAGATAAACATTATTTTCCCTCCCCTAAGGCTACAAATGAGCGAAGTATTTTAAGTCCTGTTTCGCCGCTTTTTTCGGGATGAAACTGACAGCCGAAAATATTTCCCGCTTGTACCGACGCTGTAAGCGGTGCGCCGTAGTCTGATACCGCCGTTACCGAGCTTTCACAGTCGGCGGCATAATATGAATGGACGAAGTAAACATACTCGCCGTTTTTTACGTTTTCAAAAATCGGTGTGGGCTTTCGAATTTCAAGGCTGTTCCAGCCGATATGCGGAATTTTATAGCCCTTAGGAATGACTGTTTCGATAGGTCTTATCTCGCCCTTAATAAGTCCCAAGCCTCTGTGCTCGCCGTATTCATAGCTTTTCTCAAACAGAAGCTGCATACCGAGGCAAATGCCCATAAGCGGCTTCCCGGCTTTCGCAAGGGAAACAACCGTGTCCTCGAGACCGCTGTCCTTGAGCTTTTTTGCGGCGTCACAAAACGCACCGACGCCCGGCAGAATAATCGACTCCGCCCTTTCAAGGTCCGACTTTGAGTTTGTAACAACGGCGTCTGCACCGATAGCGGAAAATGAGCTTTTTAACGAAAAGAGATTTCCCACGCCGTAATCAATAATTGCAACCATTATAACACACCCTTTGAGGACGGAATTTCGTCGGCAAAATCGCTGTCGATTTTTACCGCAGCTCTGATGCTTCTTGCGACTGACTTGAACGCACCCTCAATTATGTGGTGTGAGTTTTCTCCGTCAAGCTGCTTTATGTGAAGAGTGAGCTTTGCATTGCTTGTGAATGCGATAAAAAATTCCTTTACAAGCTCGGTGTCGAAGGAGCCGACCTTTTGCGCAGGAATGTCAAGCGAGTAACCGAGACAGCTTCTGCCCGAAAAATCAACCGCCGTAAGAATAAGAGCCTCGTCCATAGGAAGAATCATGTCCCCGTAGCGAACGATACCTTTTTTGTCGCCGAGAGCCTGCGAAAAAGCCTGCCCGAGAGCAATGCCTATATCCTCGGTCGTGTGGTGGTCGTCAACATAGGTGTCGCCGTCACACTTAATTTCAAGGTCGAATTTTCCGTGAGAGGCGAAAAGAGTCAGCATGTGGTCAAGAAAGCCGCAGCCGCTGTTGATGTCGCTTTTGCCTGTTCCGTCGATATTCAGCGAGAGCTTTATATCGGTTTCGTTGGTTTTTCTGTCAATTTTTGCAGTTCTCATTTTAATCGCCTTTCTCCGTGATTTTTTGTGTAAGTATATCGATTTGTTCTTTTGTTCCTACCGTGATACGGTTATAGTCCCTGAGCCTTTCGCTGTCGAAATGTCTTACAAGCACACCGTTGCTTTTGAGAGCCTCATAGAGTGCCCGTCCGCCTACTTTGTCGTGCCTTGCAAACACAAAATTAGCCTTTGACGGAAGAACGAAAAAGCCCATAGCTTCAAGCTTTTTTGTAAGATACTCTCTGTTTTCGATTATCCTCTTACAGTTGTTTTTTGTGTATTCCTCATCCTCTAAAACGCCTGCTCCCATCGCCTGAGTGATAGAGTTTATGTTATATGGATTTGTGGAATATTTGATTGTATTAAGGTCTGCTATAAGTTCTTTACAGGCAATTCCGAAGCCGAGCCGTCCGCCTGCAAGCGAGCGTGATTTTGAAAAGGTCTGCGTGACAAGCAGATTGCTGTATTTGTGAATAAGGCTTACGGCACTTTCCGTGCCGAAGTCAACATACGCTTCGTCTATCACAACAACCGAATCGGGGTTTGAGAAAACGATTTTTTCAATGTCGTTAAGACTTAACGCAATGCCTGTCGGGGCATTGGGGTTTGCAATAAAAATCGTTTTGTTTATTCCGATGTAGTCGTCAACCGAAATCGTGAAATCGTCCTTTAGCGGAATTTCCTCATAAGGCACACGGTTTATCTCGGCAAATACGGGATAAAAGCCGTAGGTTATGTCGGGGAAAACCGCAGGGTGCGTTTCGTCGCAAAAGGCTGAAAAAGCGAAATTAAGAATTTCATCCGAGCCGTTTGTGAAAAGTATTTCATCTGTATCGACCGAAAAGACTTCGCTTGCCTTTTTTACAAGCTCACGGCACTCGGGGTCGCAATAAAGCTGAAGATTTTTAACCGCTTCGGCTGCTTTTTTCATTGCCTTTTCGCTCGGCGGAAACGGAGACTCATTGGTGTTCAGTTTTATGTATTTCATCTCTTTGGGCTGCTCTCCCGGAGTGTAGGGGACAAGAGCCTTGAATTTTTTTGAAAAGTATCTGCTCACTGCTCGTCCTCCACACGGATAACAGCACTCTTTGCGTGTGCCGTCAAGCCCTCTTTTTTCGCAAAAGCCGCAACGTCAAAGGCAACTTTTTTGAGTGCGTCCTTTGTGTAATAGGTGTATTGCGTTTTCTTTATGAAGTCGTCAACGGAAAGCGGACTTGAAAATTTTGCCGTTCCGCTTGTCGGCAGGGTGTGGTTAGGCCCTGCAAAATAGTCGCCGAGAGCCTCGGGACAATTTCTGCCCATAAATATCGAGCCTGCGTGACGTATGCTGTCGAGCTTGTCAAACGGATTGTCAACGCATAGCTCCAAATGCTCGGGAGCAATTTCATTTGCGATTTCAATTGCGGCGTCAAGTGTATCGGCAACGATTATTTTGCCGTTTACATCAATGGACTCTCTTGCGATTTCACGGCGTTCAAGCAACGGAATTTGCTTTTCAAGCTCCGTGCTGACGTTTTCTGCAAGCTCTGCGCTGTCGGTCACAAGTACTGCACTTGCCATTTTGTCGTGCTCTGCCTGTGAGAGCAAATCTGCCGCAACATATGCCGGATTTGATTTGCCGTCCGCAACTATCAGTATCTCACTCGGACCTGCTATCATATCGATTGAAACAACGCCGAAAACCTGCTTTTTAGCCTCAGCCACAAAAGCGTTTCCCGGACCTACGATTTTGTCTACCTTAGGAATACTCTGCGTTCCGTATGCGAGTGCCGCTATTGCCTGCGCTCCGCCGACCTTGAAAATTCGGTCAATGCCTGCAACGTACGCCGCCGCAAGTATAACGGGATTCACCTTGCCGTCTTTTGTCGGAGGGGTTACCATAACGACCTCACGGCAGCCTGCTATCTTTGCAGGAATGGCATCCATAAGAACTGTTGACGGATAAGCCGCAGTACCGCCCGGCACATACAGTCCCGCTCTGTCGACGGGGATTATCTTCTGACCGATTACAATTCCGTCCTCATCGTTGATTATAAAGCTGTTGCGCACCTGACGGGAGTGAAATTTTCTGATGTTTTTTGCCGCCTTTTCAAGTATTTCTAAAAATTCAGGCTCTACAAGGCTCAACGCCTCGTCGATTTCCTCTTTTGTTACCGCAAGTGAGGAAAGCTGTGCCTTATCAAATTTTTCACAGTATTCAAAAAGTGCTTTGTCGCCGTTTTCTCTTACGTTTTTTATGATTTCGGCAACCGTTCCCGCAACATCGGTTTTCGGAACGGAACGGGCAAAAATTTCACTGTTCGGCACTTCGCCGTATTTCATTATCTTAATCATTTTTATATTCCACCTGCTGCTTTAAGCAATTTGTAACCTTTTCGATTTGAGCCGTTTTGAACTTGTAGCCCGTCTTGTTTGCTATAAGCCTTGCCGAAATCGGAACGACCGTTTCAACGACCTCAAGATTGTTCTCTTTAAGCGTCGTACCTGTTTCGACAATATCTACAATAACGTCGGAAAGTCCTAAAATCGGAGCTATCTCGATTGACCCGTTAAGATGTATTATATCAATATCTCTGCCGAGTGAGGCGTAATAATTTTGAGCTATGTTTGAAAATTTCGTTGCAACCCGAAGCGTTTTGCGAACGTCGTCACGGAAGCCCTTAGGTGCGGCGACCGCCATTCTGCATTTGCCTATTCCGAGGTCGAGCAGCTCATAAATATCCGGCTCATATTCAAGAAGAATATCCTTGCCCGCAATGCCTATGTCTGCGGCGCCTCTTTCGACGTATATGGCAACATCCGAGGGCTTTACCCAGAAGTAGCGAACGCCTGCCTCTTCGTTTTCAAATATAAGCTTTCGGTTTACCTCCTTGATTGACGGGCAGGGGAAGCCTGCCTTTTCGAACATAGAATAAACCCTTTCGCCGAGCCTGCCCTTTGGGAGAGCAACATTAAGCATTGTTTTCAATTAAAATCACCTCTCCGTTTTGAAGCTCGAAAAGCTTACCGTAGGTTGACTTTTCGGGGAACTTTTTTGCCGTGAATACGCAGCCGTACTCGTTTATAAGCCTTTGCGATGCGTTCTTGACTGTTGAAATGCCGTCGTTTTCCGAATAGAGCAAAACCGCAGCATAGTCAAACTCCCTTTCCTTTATATTAAAGCGTTCAAGCATATCTATATATACGGCAAAGCCTATTGCCTTTGATTTTCTCGACATACTCTGCATAAGCGAGTCGTATCTGCCGCCCGAAAGCACGCTGTCGGGAATTTTGTCGATAAAGCCCTTAAAAACAATACCATTATAATAGTTTATATCGCTCACTACCGAGAAGTCAATACGCAGCTTGCTTTGGAGCTCCTTGTCAAGTGATGAAACAACGCTTTCAAATTCCGAAAATTCAGCCTGTGCGCCTATTCGTTCAGCCATAGCCTTGAGCCTCGGCAAAATCTCGTCGGGAGTGCCGTTGTAGGATATAAGCTCCTCCAAAAGCGCCGTGCTTTCTGCCGAAACCGATATATCCTCACAAAGCCGCTTCATTTCGTGGGCGTTTTTGTCGGAAATGAGTGAGGTCATTCTTTTTCTTGCCTCGTATGAAAGACCGATATAATCATAAAGCGCAAAAAGTATCGCAAGGTCGGAAACGTCAACGACGCAGTTTTCGCTTATCGTCATAAGACTCTTTATGGCAAGGCTTAAAACCTCGCATACACAATAAGCATCAACATCGCCGATGCACTCAAGACCCGCCTGCTTTATTTCCTTATATGAATGAGTGCCCTTTGATACCCTGTAAACATTTTCGTCGTAATATACTTTTTGTACAGAGCCGTCGGAGTCCTTTGTGTTCTTGACTATCGACAGGGTTACGTCGGGCTTTAATGCCATAAGCTTGCCGTTGGTGTCGGTAAAGGTTATTACGCTGTCGGAAATTAAAAAATCCTTATTGCGAACATAGAGGTCATATTCCTCAAACTTACGCATTTTGTATTGCTTGTAGCCGTATTTTGAATAGAGCGAGCGAAGAAGAAACACAGCCTGCTCGTCATATTTGAGATTATCTGTTTCGATTATCATTTCTCTTCACTCTCCTCAAGCTTCTTTATTGCACTTTCATATCCGCCCGAGCCGTAGCGCAGACAGTTGCTGACCCTGCCTATAGTGGCGGTGCTTATGCCCACTTGCTTTGAAATAGTAAGGTAATTTGCTCCCTTTTCAAGCATTATAGCGGCTTCAAGACGTTGCGCCATATCGATAATTTCCTTTTTTGTGCATAGGTCGTCGAAGTATTTATAACAGTCATCAAGACTCTCAAGATTTAGAAAGGTTTGGAAAAGACGATCTGTTGCCTCTGTTCTGAAATCTGCCATTGCTATAGCTCCTTTACTCTGTCGTACTAATATGTTAGCACTTTACCTTGATAAAGTCAATAAGCTTTGTAAAAAATATTTATAGTATTATAAAAAATATTGTGATATAATAACCTCACGAAACGATAACAAAATCAAAGATTTTGACCGTTTCGGAGAACATTGAATGACTAAATTGCGGCTGTCGCCGCCGTCACTTCGTGCCGCTTGTGCTGTCGCACAAGTAATTTTTGATAAACTTTTTTTGAGGTGAGGAAATGAAAAATATGAAAAAGTTGATTTCGGCGGCTCTTGTTGCGGCGGTTTGCGTTTCGTGTACCGCTTGTGCAAAAACGCCCGATATTAGCGATGTGTTTAAGGATAATGAGAAAATCTCATATTCGACCTCCTACACACAGCTTTCCGACAAAAAGACAAATAAGACAAAGTCGTGGCGGCAGGGAATGGTCGGCGGAAACGGTCTTGAGGGCTTTATCACAAGCGGCAGTCCGTACAGCGATACGATTATTTATCAGAATATGCACTTTATTATGCCGAACGAAAACGCTCGATCCTGTCCCGACACGGCGAACGAGCTTGAAACGGTAAAGCAGAGCATTGTTAAGGGTGAGGACATAGTCGATAACGCAAGCTACGACGATGTTTACCGTTTCCATCCGGGCGGTCAGCTGCGTATTTCCTCGCAGAAGCACCGCACAAAGGACTATGTTCGATATACAGATTACGAAACGGCTCAGGTCGGCGTGAGATACACCGATAAAAACGGTACTTGGGAGAGGACTACCTTTACTTCTCTTGCCGACTGTGTAACCGTCACTAAAATCGAAAAGTCAAGCGAAAATACACCCGTAACCGTTACGCTTAGCTATGACGATATTTCCACTCTTGCGAACTATTCAAAGAGTGACGAGGTAAATATAAGATACAAAAAGACGGCTGACGGGGACAAGGGATATCTTGCCATGGTCGCACATTATCCCGATTATGAAAATTCCGAGCTTAGAAACGGCGGCTATGCCACTCTTACATATATTGTAACGGACGGCGGTACGCTCGATTTTTCGGAAAAAGCCAAGCCCTCCGATGAGCAATATGCTTCGGACACTCAACCGCAGGTTACCGTAAGCGAAGCGGACAGTGTTTATCTCATAACCGTTACGGGACGGGATTACAATATGGGCGAATATTCCGACTTTGACGCTCAAGTAGACTATTCGCTTGTAAATTCGCTTTATGAGAGAGCGACTGATTTTGCAAAAAAATATACGGCTGACGGAAAATTCAGCTATGACTCTGCGCTCAATGCACATCTTGCAATATATAAGCCGCAGTTCGACGCCGTAACGCTTACATTGAAGGACGGAAGCTCCGACAAGTCAAATGAATCACTTTTACGCTCGCAGCGATTTAAGAAAAAACTCAATTCCGCTTTGAGTCAGCGTTCGTACTATGCAGGCAGATACGCATACCTCTGTTGTAGCGGATATTCTACCTCACGCCTTTACGGTATGTGGACAGGCGAGTGGAACACGGGTTGGGGCAGTAAATATACAATGGACGCAAATGTTAATTTGCAGACCTCGTCGATGAACACGGGAAATATCTCTTCTTCGCCGATAGGTTATACCTATTTTATACTTCGACAACTGCCCGATTGGGAGGAAAACGCCCTTGCGACCCATGGTTTTACCGATGCGATACAGGCTCCCGTAAATACCGACGGCGACAAGGCGGTAATCACGGAAACGTGTTATCCGTATCCGTTCAGATATTGGAACGCAGGCTCGAGTTGGATGATTCAGCCGCTGTATGAAGCTTTGCAGTGCTACGGCAATATACGAATTCCGTTAAGCGACGAAATAGACCTTGAAAAGCTCAAATCCGTGCTTTCGACGACTGCCGACGACCTTACGGACAGTGATATAGAAACGATTAAGGCTCGTGGTTACTTACAGCTTGAAGAAGATGTGCTTATGCCGCTTTTGATTAAGTCTGTAAACTATTGGGAACAGCTTATGACCGCCGAGTATTACACCGACTCAAACGGGGATATTCATTACGAAGCGGGTAAGACGGAGCTTGCCGATAATGAATATTATTGCATTTTGCCGAGTTATTCTCCCGAAAATAACCCGTCAAATTATCCGTCTCCGTCCGATGCAAACACGGCTATTGACATTGCCGCATGCAGGGATAATATAAATATGCTTTTGAGCGTTGTAAAGGATGTTGCACCCGAAACGGATACGGCAAGGTGGGAGTATATGCTCAAAAAGCTTCCGCCGTATCTCTATGACGAGACGGGAGCACTCAAGGAATGGGCGTGCAATCAGTTCAGCGAGAACAACAAGCACAGACATTTAAGCCACCTTTACTGTGTATGGCCGCTGTTTGAAACGCAGAACGACGAACAGCTCAAGCAGGCTTGCATACAGGCGATTGATAACAGAACTTCGGAGAATGAGGCAAGCCACGCACTTGTCCACCGTTCGCTTATTGCGGCAAGGCTCAAGGACAGAACAAGTATCACATCGGCTCTTTTGAAGCTTCAAAACCATAAAATCAGATATAATTCTCTTATGACAAACCACGACTACGACCAAGGAAGCTGTTATTGTACTGATTTTGCAATAGGCTACCTCGGAATTGTCAATGAAGCGCTTGTTTATTCAAACACAAATGAGATAGAGGTGCTTCCTGCACTGCTTGAGTCGGGCTTTGACGCAGGCGAGATAACAGGCATAAAGGCAAGAACCCGTGCCACCGTTGACTCGCTTAAATGGGACGCGAACGCAAAAACCGCACAGGTAACCGTAACCTCTGATATTGAGCAAACGATAAAGCTTTCCTGCGGACTTTCCGACAAAACCGAAACGCTTACCTTCGCACCAGGCGAAACAAAAACGATTGAGTTTACGCTCAACTGAAAACGGAATATATCAACGGACTGTAAAACTGCTGCTTTTACAGTCCGTTTTTATGTCTGAGCCTTGACAAAACAGGGAATATACTGTATCATTTCATTGCTTCAAGCGAAGCGGTCAGTTCGTAACCATCCTGACCGGCACTTGTGTCAATCAAAACTAAGGAGAATTGAATATGAAAAACAAAAAGGTTTACACACTCGTTTCGGGTGCGGTAATTGCCGCACTTTACGCCGCATTGACTTACGCCGCATCATCGGTCGGACTTGCTTACGGAGCTGTTCAGTTTCGATTTTCGGAGGCTCTTACGGTGCTTGCAGCACTCACTCCGGCAGCAATTCCCGGGCTTACAATCGGCTGCTTTTTGGGAAATCTCGGAAGCCCGTACGGTATGATTGATATTATCTGCGGAACTCTTGCGACGTTCGTTGCCGCAGTTCTTTCCTACAAGACAAGAAATGTCAAGGTAAAAGGTATATCCGTGTTGGCACCGCTGTTCCCCGTAATCAGCAACGCACTTATTGTCGGAGCGGAGATTACAGCCTTTCTTCCCGAGGGCTTTACATTTTACGGTTATCTTATTCAGGCGCTTTGGGTCGGTCTCGGCGAGCTTGTCGTGTGCTATGCCGCAGGAATTCCGTTGCTTATAGCGGTTGAAAAGACGCAGCTCAAAAAGTACATTAAATAAATAATATTGAACAACACTGTCCTTTGTGTTACAATTTAACAGAAAGGGCGGTGTATTTTTATGTCAAAAATCATTGTTGCAGATGATGAGCAGCTTATCAGAAGTCTTGTTTCGGATTTTCTTGAAAAGGCAGGCTATACCGTTTTGCAGGCTGAAGACGGAGCTAAAGCACTTGAGCTTTTTAATGAAAACAGGGACGTTGCACTTTGTATTCTTGATATTATGATGCCCGAGCTTGACGGTTGGGAGGTCTGCCGCAGAATACGCAACACTTCGGATGTTCCGATTATGCTTTTGACCGCAAGAAGTCAGGATTTTGACCAGATAACAGGCTTTGATTCGGGCGCAGATGACTATGTTACAAAGCCGTTTTCTCCCGTTGTGCTTGTTAAGAGGGTGGAGGCATTGCTTCGCCGTAACGGTGCATTGAAGACCGAAAAAGAGGGCTTGTGGGGGCTTGTCATTGACCCCGAGGCCCTTGATGTTCGTCTTGACGGAAAGAAAATTGACCTTACCGTCAAGGAATTTAAGATACTCGAAAAGCTTTCGCAGGCTGTCGGCAGGGTTTACAGCCGTGAGCAGTTGCTTGACGATGTGTGGGGCTATGATTATTTCGGAGATATAAGAACTGTTGACACGCACGTTGCAAGGCTTCGTACAAAGCTCGGCGAGTGGGGAGAGGCTCATTTGAAAACCGTCTATGCGGTCGGATATAAGCTTCAGGAGAATTCCGATGAATAATAAGCAGAGCAAAAAGATAATAAGCATCCGCACCCGACTGTTTTTGCAGGTCGGGGCAGTCGTGGTTGTTGCCGTACTGCTTATTTTGTCGCTTAATAATTTCCTTTTGCCGACGATTTACGCAAAGAACGAAAAGCGTTCTATGGTTGATGTTAAAAATGAAATAAGCACCTTTGATTTTAATGCGGGCGATTACGTATCACAGCTGAGCTCGCTCGAAAAAAAGTACGGCTTTTCTATTGATATATATTCTCGAAACGGCGATCCGCTTTATTTCGGCACGACGGACATTTTCTCGTCAAAGGGTAAAATTACCGTTTCAAAGCGGCAGGACTATGACGACGGCTCATTTTTTGAAATTCAGACGATTGAAAACGAAAATATACAGTATATAGTTTACGGCTCACACCTTTCGGGCGGCGAGGAAATTGAAATGTATTCCCGTAAGGACGACGTTGATCGCACGGCTGATATTGCAGTTATGATTACAAGCGTTACAAGCGTTGTCGCAATGCTTGCGGCAATGGGAGTAATCTATTATTATTCGGGTAAATTTACAAAGCCGCTTATTAAAATGAGCGAGGTCACGGGAAAAATGGCGGAAATGGATTTTTCCGAGAAGTGCGAGGTTACGGGTAATGATGAATTGAGCGTGCTCTCGTCGAGTATCAACCACCTGTCCGATTCGCTTAATGAAACGCTTGATGATTTGCACAGTAAAAACGAAAGACTTCTAAAGGATATTGAAAAAGAAAAAACGCTTGAAAAAATCAGAAAGGATTTCATTTCAAACGTTTCTCATGAGCTGAAAACGCCGATTTCTATAATAAGGGGATATTCCGAGGGTGCGTCGCTGATGATTGAAAACGGAGAAACTGAGTCGGCAAAAAAATATTGCGATGTTATTGTCGGAGAAACCGAAAAAATGAACACGCTTGTATTACAGCTCTTGGAACTTTCAATGTACGAGTCGGGAAATGTTGCTCTAAAAGATGAAACCTTTGACATTTCCGCTTTGACAGATGATTACGCAGACGCAAATTCTATTAAAACAAGTGTAAAGGTAATAACCTTTACAAACAAAATCCCACAAAATACAATGGTTGTCGGCGACAGAGTGAAAACGGAAATGATTATAAACAATTATATTTCGAATGCCGTGTCACACGCAGACGGAGAAAAGCAGATTACAGTTTCAAGCACTGATTTGGGCGATAGATGCAGAATTTCCGTCTTTAACACGGGCAATCCGATAGCAGACGAGGATATAGATAAAATTTGGATTGCCTTTTATCGAGCAGATAAGTCGAGAAGCCGAAGCGAGGGCAGATACGGCTTGGGATTGTCAATCGTCAGCGCCATTCAAAAGCTTTACGGACTTGATTACGGAGTGTTAAATCACGAAAACGGTGTTGAGTTTTGGTTTGATATTAAAAAGTAAAGTACATATAATATAACAAAAAACGGACTTCAAGTCCGTTTTTTTATTTTGCTTGCTTATTAAGCTTAATCCTCCGTTTGTTTTCCGAGAAATGAAGCGGCAACGGAAACAAGCTTTTCTTTTGTGGCGTCGGGCGGAGTCCTCTGCTCGTCAAACATCATCACAACCGAGCCTGCGACATCCCCCGAGCCGATAATCGTATAAACAATCGACGCCTCAAGCTCGCTGTTCATAATCGGCTTAATTCCGACCTCCGATTTTGCCGTAAATGAGCCTCGTTCGTCCATAAGACCTTCAAGCTCGGGCGATACTCTGCCGTCTGTCAGAGCCTTTTTCTGTGCACCGCAAACGGACACCACTCTGTCTCTGTCGGTTATCATAACCGTCATTCCCGTAGTCTTGCTTAAAACCTCTGCGTATTGAGTGGCAAAGGATGAAAATTCGCCTATCGGTGAATACTTCTTGAACACAACCTCGCCGTCCGCTGCTGTGAATATTTCCAACGGGTCGCCCTCCCGCATATGCATTGTACGGCGTATTTCCTTTGGAATGACAACTCTGCCGAGGTCGTCAATTCGTCTGACAATTCCTGTTGCTTTCATACCGTTCTCCTTGTAAAGTTAATTTTATCCTGTAATATTTTACGCAGAAAACGGTGTTTAATACGGGACTTTTTATTTCAAATGTTTTTAAGCTATTTAATTTTTTCAATGTTGACAACATATTTTATTGTGATATAATATGATAGATAGCTAACAATGTTAGCAATTTATTGAGGGGGTGTTCTTATGGTATCAGAAGATTTGGTAAATAGATTTTTGGAACAGTTGTCAAGTACAGGGCAACTCATAATGGATAGACGGCTGATAAAAATAGTTCAGGGTGACTCGTTTGTTTTGAATTATTTATATACACATAATTGTAAAGCATATCCGAAAGAAATAAGCGATGCAATGGCTGTCAGCACGGCAAGAATTGCAAAAATATTAGGCGATTTAGACTCACAGGGTATGATTTCGAGAAAATGTGATGATAAGGATAACAGAAAAGTGATTATCGTGTTGACTTCGAAAGGGGTTGAAAAAGTAGCGGAGCTTCGGGAAAACGCCATTGAAAAGCTTGAAGCCGTGCTGTCGGCTTTGGATGAAGAAGAAATCGAAGAATTTATGAGGATAAGAAAAAAGCTTAATTCCGCCCTGTTGGAAAATATAGATAAATTCAATAAATAAGTCACAATAAAGGAAGTAGTTAAATTTGAAAAAAGATGAAAATATTTTAGGCACATATCCAATCGGGAAGCTGTTGTTAAAACTGTCTATTCCTACGGTAATCGCACAGCTTATCAATATGCTTTATAATATCGTCGATAGGATATATATTGGACATATCCCCTTTGAGGGTAGCTTGGCTTTGACGGGCGTGGGCGTTTGTTTGCCGATTATTATGATCGTTACGGCATTTGCGGCATTGGTAAGCTCGGGCGGTGCGCCGAGAGCCTCGATTTATATGGGAAAGAAAGACAATGACACGGCGGAGAAAATTCTCGGCAACTGCTTTTCGTTGCAGATAATCATTTCTTGTGTGTTGACAGTTATTCTTTTGATATGGAACAAACCTATCTTGTTGGCGTTCGGCGCAAGTGAAAACACAATTTCCTATGCAACCGATTATATGGGCATTTATGCTCTCGGTACAATTTTTGTTCAGCTGACTTTGGGAATGAATGCATTTATTACCGCACAGGGCTTTACGAATATTTCAATGGTGTCCGTTCTTATCGGTGCTGTTTGCAATATTATTTTAGACCCGATTTTCATATTCGGACTTCATATGGGCGTAAAGGGCGGTGCGCTTGCAACCGTTATTTCACAAGCGATTTCAGCCGTATGGGTCGTAGCGTTCCTCAGAGGCAAAAAGACTTATTTGCGTATCAAGAAAAAGAATTTGCGTCTTGAAAAGAATATTATATTACCGTGCATTGCTTTAGGACTTGCAACATTCATTATGCAGGCAAGCGAAAGTATTGTAACGGTTTGTTTTAACTCCTCGCTTCTTAAATACGGCGGTGATATTGCGGTCGGAACAATGACAATTTTATCGAGCGTTATGCAGTTCGCTATGCTTCCTTTGCAGGGCATAGCACAGGGTGCACAGCCTATTTTAAGCTACAATTACGGTGCTAAATGCTCGCCGAGAGTTAAAAACACATTCAAATTGTTGCTTGTTACTTGCTTGAGCTATTCCGTTTTGCTTTGCAGTGCGGTGCAGTTTTTCCCGAAAGCGTTTATAAGCATTTTCACATCGGACGTAAGCCTTGTCGAGTTTGCAACTCCTATGCTCAGGATTTATCTTGCAGGCATATTCTTGTTCGGAATTCAAATTGCTTGCCAAATGACCTTTACATCTCTCGGAAAGGCCGTAAATTCAATCGTTGTTGCGGTTGTAAGAAAATTCGTGCTGTTAATTCCGCTGATTTATATTATGCCGCACTTGGTAGCAAATCAGACAACGGGCGTATTCCTTTCAGAGCCGATAGCGGATATTATTGCGGTTATATTCACATCTGTTCTGTTTGGCTTCCAATTCAAAAAGGCAATGAAAGAAATTGAGGCTTAAAACTTATTTTTAATAATAAACAGCACAACACCGTCGCACTCTTTCGGGTACGGCGGTGTTATGCTTTAAGGTATTTATATAGATAGGGATGGGTAAGTTAGTTAAGCGTCCTGCATTTCCGCAAGAGAGTCGGTTTCATTATTCGAAACCCACGAATGAATTTGCTCGGGATTTTCAAAAATGTCGTCGAGCCTTTCAAGGAAAGGAACTATATCTCCGAAGTCGAGCGCTCTGTGGTCAAACGCAATGCAAATGGGAAGTACCTGTCTTGCCTCGACCTCTTTTTTGCCGAATTCGTTTGTTACAACGACGGGCTTATCCTGAACGGCGCCTACTGCGAAAGCTGTAACCTGCGGCGGTATGATTTCAAGAAGGCAGGTTGAACCTCTCTGCTGGCGGTAGGTCGAGCCGATATTTGAAATTGTCGTTGTGCCCTGCTCAATATCGTGCTTTGTAAGTCTGTCCTCAACGGGAATCGACTCATAAGCCTTTTTAGCTTTACCACTGAGAGTTTTAACTCTGTGCTTGCCTGTCTTTGAGCCGATAAGTCTGCAAACAGTCTGCATAATTTTTCCCTTTTTAAGTGCGTTAATAGTGTTGTCGAGTGAAACGTCAAACATTACTTCGTTCAAATCCGTGTTCTCTGCACGGCGGGTAACGTCTTTGATTTCAGCCGTCATTTCGTCAAGATTTTTGTTTTCAAAATTGTGAAGATTAACCGTCATCATTTCACCGTTGGGAAGAATCATAGGCATTGAAATATTTATGTCCTCATAGGTGTTGAGCTCTCCTCTTACAAGCTTGCGGTTGAAATTTAAGTGCGAGTTGAGAATCGGTGCGTCCTTAAGGCCCTCTGTGATAACCTTTAACATAAGAGTATTTATCGTTATCTTATCGTTGCGGTCTCTTCCGAAATTCAGTCTTTTATATTCACGCATAAAAGCGGTTACGTCAGGCTCATAATTATATGTTACGTGAGGGATTGTTTCCCAGCTCTCGGCGGTCATATTTGAAACGATTTTTCTCTGAATTCCGAAGTGGATTGTGTTTGTCTTTTTCATGTGTTTGTCTCCTTGTTTGTCAAATTTTATTGTTGATAAAAAGTAGCTTTTGAATTTACCCGAGTGGCTTTCGCTCTTGTTTCTCGGTACGCCGATATCTTACAAAAAAATCCTCGGTTGCGCTACCAACTTTAGTTTACAAATGCGATTTTTCAAGGAAACTATCGGTTGCGAAGCTCCGCAACCACGTATTATCAAGGCTTTTCGGACTTTATTTTTTGTATTGAAAAATATCAGGATATATATTAAAATAGATTTACATAATATTTTTGCGGCGGTGAGCAAATGGAAATTAAAGAAAAAATACTCCTTGCAAGGACAAGCTTGGGCATTGAGCTCGGCTCGACAAGAATAAAAGCGGTGCTGATTGACGACGAGGCGACACCCATTGCGTCAGGCAGTCACACATGGGAAAACAGATTTGAAAACGGCGTGTGGACGTACTCACTTGACGACATTCATACGGGACTTCGAAGCTGCTATAAGGACCTTAAAAATGATGTAAAAAACAGATACGGAATTGAACTTACCGGGGTTGGCTCAATCGGCGTTTCCGCAATGATGCACGGCTATATGGCATTCGACAGCGAGGGCAATTTGCTCACTCCGTTCAGAACATGGAGAAATACCTCGACCGCACAGGCGAGTGAAGAGCTGACCGAGCTTTTAGGCTTTAATATTCCGCAAAGGTGGTCTGTTGCGCATCTTCGTCAGGCTATGCTGAACGGCGAAGAGCATTTGAAAAAGCTTTCAAGGCTTTCCACTCTTGCTGTATATATTCATTCGAAATTGACAGGCGAGTTTGTCGCAGGCGTCGGCGAGGCAAGCGGTATGTTTCCGATTGACTCCGCAATAAACGATTACGATGAGGCAATGCTTAAAAAATTTGACACGCTCTCGAAAAAGGACGGATATGCTTTTTCGCTCCGTGATATTTTACCTAAAGTTCTTGTCGCAGGAGAAAACGCAGGAACGCTTACAAAAAGCGGCGCAGAATTTCTTGACGAGAGCAAAACGCTCAAATCGGGAATTCCCGTTTGTCCTCCCGAGGGCGATGCCGGTACGGGTATGACCGCTACAAATTCCGTTAGAGAAAAGACGGGAAACGTCTCCGCAGGTACGAGTATTTTTTCAATGGTAGTTTTGGAAAAGCCGCTTAAAAACGTATATAAGGAAATTGACCTTGTAACGACTCCGACAGGAAAGCCCGTTGCAATGGTGCATTGTAACAACTGCACAGGAGATATTGACGCTTGGGTAAAAATGTTCTGCGAGCTCTTAACACTCAGCGGACACCCGACGGAGAAATCAAAGGTTTACGATATGCTATATTTCGAGGCTCTCAAGGGCAATCCCGATTGCGGCGGAATAGTTTCATATAACTGCCTGTCGGGCGAGCCTGTTTTGGATATTTCACAGGGCAGACCTATGCTTATGCGACTTCCGAATTCAAAGCTTACAGTTGCCGATTTTATGAGAAACGAATTGTATTCAGCCTTTGCAGCATTGAAAAACGGAAATGATATTCTTTTGAAAAAGGAGAATGTTAAGCTTGACAAAATTTCAGCGCATGGCGGACTTTATAAAACCGAGGGCGTCGGTCAGAAAATAACAGCGGCGGCATTGAACACAAGGGTAACCGTTATGAAAACAGCAGGCGAGGGAGGTCCGTGGGGTATGGCGGTGCTTGCACTTTATGCCATATCAAAAAGTAAAGAGAGCCTTGAAGCTTATCTTGATAACAAGATTTTTGCTTCTGCCGAGTCCGTGAGTGTTGAGCCTGATTTGAGAGACGTTGAGGGCTTCGATAAATATATGGAGAGATACAATAACGCAATAGCTGTTGAAAGGCTCGCTTGTGAAAAATTAAATTAAGCCGCTTTTCGGCAAAAAAGTAAGGCACATTTCAAAACGAAATGTGCCTTTAATATGTGTCTTGAATTACTGCTTCCACGGATTTGACGGATCGGGGTCGGTGGGGTCCCAAACACGCCTTTTATCGTTTGTGTCAATTCTAATCGGTGTGGGCTTAGCCAACGGCTCGGGCTCGTTGCTGTCGTAAATTGTAACGGGTGTACCCTTAGGACAGTTGTCGTAAATCCACTTTGCATCCTCAACGGAAAGCCTGATACAGCCGAGCGAAGCAGCCTCGCCCAATTTGTTGAACTCGTCATATTCGAGGTCTGCCTTGTTCTGTGTAACGTACGGAACGGAATGGAACAGATAGTGCCCTGTAATTCTCGTTGCATACTGTCCGTAAACATTGCCCGAAAGAAGTCGCCAGGTGTATTTGTCTGTCGTGTTATATGAGCCTGTCGGCGTTGCGTCGTTCAAGCCTACCGAGCAAACCATAGCCTTGTAGGGAACGGTGTAACCGCCGTTTGTATCCTTTGTATAGACAATAACAATGTTCTGCGTGCGGTTGACCTTGATATAGTAAGGTGCATCAGAAAGGTCCTGACTGCCCTTGAGATATTTTTCCGAGCAGTAGCCCGTTTGACCGTTGAAGTCAATTCTAAACCAACCGTTCGAGCATTTGCCCGTAACCTTAATCGGTGTATCTTGACCGAGCTGACCTAAAATCTGACTGTCTGTTGACGGTGCGCTTCTGACGTTCAAGGTAACGGTTGTCGAATACATTGTCGCCGAATAGTCCGTAATTGCAACCTCACCGGAAAGCGTAGTTGTGGTTTCGGGTGCTTGTGCTTGCGTGGGTGCTTCGGTCTGTTGCTCCGATACAGGCTCGTTCTGCGAGGGAACGAAAGGTGCTTCGGGCTTCTTGAAATGCTTTACAAGTGCGATTGTGCCCGCAATGAGAATTATTGCAAGAATACACGATACAATAATTAAGATAGTCCTTTTTTCCTTTGAAGCTGCCGCCGCTTTGCCGGAGAGCTTCATCTGACGTCGTCTTTTATCCTCTTGTGAATATTGATTCATATTTTTATCTCCTGAAATTATATTATAAATAAGTATATATAGTATAAGTTTATAAATCGTCTTTGTCAATGAAGAACGTAGGAATTTGTCAAAAAAGATTGAAAGATGTTCTGCAATGTTATATACTTTTAGTGAGGTGAAGCAAATGACTTCGAGCCAATACAGAAAGATTTCAGCACCGTTTCGTAAAAATAAGAACTCGGTGTTGGGATTTAATTTATTAAATACAGTTCTGACGGTAATCGTTTATATCGCCTACCCGTCATTATTGGCATATCTTGCATTTTCAGACAGAACGAAGCTGTTCAGGTGCGTTTTGATACCTGCCGGTATGCTCTTATTTGTCAGCGGACTCCGTCGGGTTATAAATCGCCCGAGACCTTATGAAACGCTAAATATCAGACCGCTTATAAATAAGGATAAAAAAGGTCAGTCAATGCCGAGCAGACATATCTTTTCCGTTTTTATGATAGCGATGACCTTTTTGTATGTCAAACCCGTGCTGAGTATACCGCTGTTTATAATCGGCGTTTTACTGTGTGCCGTGAGGGTAATAGGCGGCGTGCATTATCTCTCTGATGTGCTTGTCGGTGCGGCAATCGGCTTGCTGTCGGGCTTGCTCGGATATTTTGTGCTTTGATTGTAAAAAATAGGCACAACCCTTGTAAATACTAATAAAACAACGGCTGTAAAGGTTTAACCTTTACAGCCGTTTTGTGCTTTTAATTGATGCTTATATGCTGTTTACAAACCTCATAAATGCGTTTCTGCCGTCCTCGTTGCACTTATAAACGCCTGCGTCCTCAAGCACTCCGACAAATACCTTGCCGACCTCTGCCTTGAGTATTTCGTCAACATTTTCCGCTGTGATTTCGTCGTAATTAGCTTTGAATTCGTCAACCCAATCTGCGTGCTTTTCAATCTGCTCGTTTGAGCGTATATCCTTGCCGCTTACAATGTAATCGCCGAGGATTGCAAGCTCCTCTTTAAGTCTTGACGGAAGTACCGCAAGTCCCATAACTTCGATAAGACCGATATTTTCCTTCTTAATGTGATGGTACTTGTCGTGCGGATGATAAACGCCAAGCGGATATTCCTCTGTCGTTATGTTGTTACGAAGCGCAAGGTCAAGCTCGTATGTGTCATCAACCTTTCTTGCAATCGGTGTAATTGTGTTGTGCTTTTCGCCGTCGGTTTCAGCAAATACAAATGCGGCTTTATCCGTGTAGGTTCTCCACTTTTTAAGAATTACATCCGCAAGCTCGATAATTCTGTCGCTGTCCTTGCTGCGAAGTCTGATAACCGAAAGAGGCCATTTAACTATGCCCGATTCAACATCCTCAAAGCCTTTGATTGTGAAATGCTTTTCAATCGGAGCTTTTGCCATCGCAAAGGTGTAATGACCGCCCTGATAATGGTCGTGAGAGAGGATAGAGCCGCCGACAATCGGCAAATCTGCGTTTGAACCGAGGAAATAATGTGGGAACAGCTTTACAAAGTCAAACAGCTTTATAAATGTTGCCTTTTCAATTTTCATCGGTGTATGCTCGCCGTTAAATACGATACAATGCTCATTGTAGTAAACATAGGGCGAATACTGGAAGCCCCAAGCCGTATTGTTGATTGTAATCGGGATAATTCTGTGATTCTGTCTTGCAGGGAAATTCACTCTGCCTGCGTAACCCTCGCACTCCTTGCACAAAAGACACTTAGGATAACCGCTTTGCTTTTGAAGCTTTGCAGCGGCAATCGCTTTTGGGTCTTTTTCGGGCTTTGAAAGGTTAATTGAAATATCAATGTCGCCGTATTCGCTCGGAACTGACCAACGCATATCTTTTTTAATTCTGTATCTTCTGATATAATCGGAATCGCCGCTTAATTTATAGAACCAATCTGTTGCCTTTTCGGGACTTTCGCTGTAAAGAGCGTTGAAAGTCTTGATTACCTCGTGAGGCATAGGCATAAGGCAAGCCATAAGCTTTGCGTCGAACAAATCACGGTAAACTATGCTGTTTTCGATAATACCGTTTTCAGCCGCAAAGTCGAGTAATTCGCAAAGCGTGCTCTCAAGGTCAACGTTTTCAAAGCTTTCCGACGGCTCGTCATATTCGTCAAGGCGAAGAGCCTCAAGAATTCTGTTTGTAACATAAACCTTGTCGCATTCTTCGATAAGACCTGTTTCAAGTCCGTAGGTAACTAATTTTTTTATGCTTTCATATACCATATGTATACCTCAATTCAATCATTTTTTATATTGTAGCATTGCTGCCGTTTGTTTACAATAGCAAGCTTTATTTTTCTTTGCTTTTTTTATCCTTTAGCCACTTCATAATCAAATATATCGCACCAATCGGTATTGCACAGATTATACCTATAACGATTAACTTCATTGGGATATAGTCATATGCGGCATCACCGAGAATTGTGAAAAAGATTACTCTCGGAGCAATTCCGATAACGGAAGCCAAAAAATATTTTGCGAACGGAATTTTCATTGAGCCGAAAAACAGACTTGCAAAGTCGATAGGGAACACGGGTAAAAACCTAATTGAAAATATAGAAGCGAACTTATTTTTTTCTTCAAACGCAAGCAGCTTTTCTCCGCCCTTACTCTTTTTCAAAAGGTCGTTCACATATTCTCCGCCGACAAACCAACCGAAAATATACGAAACGGTTACCTCAACGGCAATTCCGCAAAGGTTGATTATTACAGCCTGCGCCGTGGGAAAAGCCATTCCCACCGAAATATAAACGAGCGAGGCGGGGACTACGAAAACCGCACCCTTTATGCCGTATATTCCGAGCACGCTCAGTATTGCAAGTGCGACCGACGGCGAATTTGCCACAATGCTTCTTATATCTATATTGGATAGCTTATCATATTTTATTATCGCAACCGCCATAACGGCGAAGATTACCGCAAGGCGAATTATGAGCTTGACGGTTGATTTCTTATCCTTGTTCAAAACAAACACTCCTATCGAAGAGGTATTGTACCACACTTATCAAAAAAAGACAAACGGGAGACAGATAAAAATCCGTCTCCTGCTTGTCTGTGTGTGAAAAATCTATTATGGAAAGAGGTAGCAATTTAATATGGCTGTATTAAGCCACGTCAAATGAATGAGGAGTGCGACCGTTAGGCGATTTGCCGCCCTTAACGACACGGAACTCTCTGTTCTTCTTCATTTGCTCGATTCTTTTTCTTTTTTTATATCTGCGGTAATTTACGACAATGACCATCTTGACATACTGTTCAAATTTGATAACCTCTTTTTCGTGAATAAAACCGTATATAAGAAGTAAAACAACTGCCAATTCAATACTTGTTTTTGCGAAAATAGCTAACATAATAATTTCCTCCGTTCATCGTCGAACATTCGTTCTTGTTGATTACACCCTTATTATAGCATGCATTTTTTATTTGTCAACACAAATGTTCGAAAATATTTTAAGCAGAGTACGCATAAAAGGACTTTGTCTAATTTTATCCGATAACCTGCCGATTTGTTTATTTTTATTATATGACCTGTCCTGTGAATATAATACCACAACATATAGTGTATGTCAACTAATTTAAGTACAATTTATGCAATTCGAGTAAAAAAATACAACTTTTTATCACTTTACTGTTTATAAATGTAATAAAATTTGATATAATATCTTGATAAAAAATTTGAGCGTTTGTTCGGAAACAACCGAACAAAATCGGTTAAAATAAAGCTGATAAAAGAAAAGGAATTTAATTATGTTTGTAGATAAAGCGAAAATCCATATAAAAGCAGGAAACGGCGGCGACGGTGCCGTTGCTTTCCACAGAGAAAAATATGTGGCTTCCGGCGGTCCTGACGGCGGTGACGGCGGCAGAGGCGGCAACATAGTTTTTCAGGTTGACGATAATATTTCAACTCTTGCCGATTTCCGCTATAAAAGGAAATACAAAGCGCAAAACGGCGAAAACGGCAGAGGCAGCCGTTGTAACGGCAAAAAAGCTCCCGACCTTATAATCAAAGTCCCGAGAGGCACGGTAATCCGTGAGGTTGAAAGCGGCGTTGTTATGGCGGATATGTCATCTGACGAACCGTTTATTGCGGCAAAGGGCGGTAACGGCGGATGGGGTAACTCCCATTTCGCAACTCCGACAAGGCAGACGCCCCGTTTTGCAAAAAGCGGTGCTCCCGGCGAAGAATGGGAAGTAAGCCTTGAATTGAAGCTCATTGCCGACGTGGGACTTTTAGGCTTCCCGAACGTCGGAAAATCCTCATTCCTTTCCGTTGTCAGCGAGGCAAAGCCGATTATCGGCGATTATCACTTCACAACCATAATCCCCGTTTTGGGTGTCGTTTCAATGGGACCCGAGAACAGCTTTGTTATTGCCGATATACCCGGACTTATTGAGGGTGCGGCTGACGGTGTGGGCTTAGGTCATGAATTTTTACGCCATGTCGAACGTTGCCGTATGCTTGTGCATATAGTTGATGTTGCGGGCAGTGAGGGCAGAGATCCGATTGAGGATTTTGAAAAGATAAACGAAGAGCTTGTAAAATTCAACCCCGAGCTTGCAAAATGTCCGCAGATTGTCGCAGGTAATAAAATTGACCTTGCCACAGACGAACAGCTTGCAACTTTCAGAAATTACATTGAAAGCAAGGGCTATGAATACTTTGAAATTTGTGCTCCCATTCAGCATAACACGAAAGAGCTTATCAACGCCGTAGCGAAAAAGCTTGCTTCTCTTCCGCCTGTCAAAAAATACGAATCGGAAGAAATTCCGCTTGAGGTTATGGCACAGAAGAAAAATGACGGCTTCAAGGTTACCGTTGAGGACGGCGTTTACATTGTCGAGGCTGAATGGCTCTACAAAATTCTCCTCAAAACCGACCCCGATGACTATTCCTCGCTTCAATACTTCCAAAATGTTCTCCAATCCAGCGGTATAATCGATGAGCTCATCAAACAGGGTATTCACGAAGGGGATACAGTATCGATTTATGACCTCGAATTCGATTACATCCCTTAATTTTGGTGCTTTTTGCGCATAGCTTCGTTGCTACGCACTCGAAGTATATTCATACGTCGTCGTGCTTGCGCCTTGCTCTGCACAAAAACCACACAAAATTAAAAATAAATGTTGCTTTTTGCGTGATACTGCGTTGCTGCGTGCTCGACGTATGGCATACGCCGTCGCACTTGTGCCTTGTCTTGCACAAAAATCACTCAAAATTAAATCTTTTGTTACTTTTGTGTAATATTGTCGTTGCTGCGCACGGACTGAAATTTATATCATACCGTAGGGACAGCCCTTGCGGCTGTCCGTTGCCCTGATTTTATATGTAATTTGTTGCGGACAGGGGCGAGCCCTGTCCCTACGGGTTGTGGGAATATGATGATTTGCGGTTGAAACGATATTGAAAATTTCGCACAACCGTAGGGGCGACCTGCGGTCGCCCGTCAATTCATAGCAAATTAAAAACGGGCGAACACAGTTCGCCCCTACGATATAATATAAATAAAAATACAATTGTTTGTATCCTTTTATGATATTATAATCAGTAACGAAAGGGCATATCTTGAGGTATGGGAGTATATAAACGAAAATCCACGAAAATGGAATAATGATGAGTATTTTTAGTGATTTATAAAACTTACATATCAGGTGAAAAATGGACAATAATAAAATTGTAAACAAAAATGACATATCGAATTACAGTCCTATGGCAATGGCATTTTTGGGCGATGCGGTTTACGGACTTTTGGTGCGTGAAAAGCTCGTTCTTGAATGTAACAGACCGGCGGGTGTTCTACATACGCTTTCGATAAAACAGGTGAACGCTTGTGCACAGGCAAAGGGTGCTAAAAAGCTTTTATCTGTTTTGACTCAAGAGGAGTCGGATGTGTTTAAGCGTGGCAGAAACACCCACACAAAGCACACTCCGAAAAATCAGTCCGAGGGCGATTATCATTACGCCACGGGTCTTGAAACGCTTTTCGGTTATCTGTATCTTTTGGGCGAAGAAAAAAGACTTCGTGAGCTATTTGAAATAATCAACGGCGACGGGGTGCTCAATTCTGAAACGGGTAGCGACAAGGACTAATATTAAAAACACATTCAAGGATTTCCTTTGGTGGACTTTAGGCAGCATACTTTTTGCGGCTGCAATCAACCTTTTTACTGCTCCGAATGAGATAACCGTAGGCGGCTTTTCGGGAATTGCTACGGTTGTAAATTATCTTTTCGGCTTTCCGATAGGTCTTTCGGTATTCCTTTTGAATGTACCGCTGTTTGTTGCGGCTTTTCTTAAATTAGGATATAAATTTGTTATAAAAACATTTATTGCTACCTTTGAAAGTTCATTTTTTATTGACTTGTTTGCGAACTTTATGAAAGGCTATTCGGGTGACAGACTTTTAAGCGCTGTTTTCGGTGGTGTACTGCTCGGCACGGGGTTGGGACTTATTTTTCTCCACGGTGCGACAACGGGCGGAACGGATGTCATAGCAACCCTGTTAAGACTTAAATATCCGCATCTTTCAATGGGCAGACTTATTTTTATAGTTGACCTTACGATAGTTTTGCTGTCGTATTTCGCATATAAAAGCGTAGATTCAATACTCTATGCGCTTGTTACCGTTTTCATTTCAACTCAGGCGGTTGACCTTGTAAGCTCGGGCTTTTCACATTCAAAAACCGTGCTTATTGTTACCGAACACGGGAAAGAAATGGCGCAGGAAATACTTTTTACTCTCGGCAGAGGGGTGACTTCTGTTAAGGCACAGGGAGCATACACGGGGAATGAAAAGCAGATAATTTTCTGTGCCGTGAGAGCCGAAGAGGTTGCATATTTTTCAAAGCTTATAGGTCAGGTTGACAAAAATTCATTTATGATAGTTACCGATGCCGACGATATTTACGGCAACGGCTTTAATAAAGAAAAACTGTAAATTTATATAAGAGGTAGTTTATGGCAAAAAAGGAAAACATCAGAAATTTCTCGATTATCGCTCACATTGACCACGGCAAATCGACCCTTGCGGACAGACTTTTGGAGCTTACCGACTCTGTTGCAAAGCGTGATATGGAGGATCAGCTGCTTGATAATATGGACCTTGAGCGTGAAAGAGGTATTACAATCAAGGCTCACGCCGTAAAGCTTGACTATACCGCAAAGGACGGTAAGACCTACGAGCTTAATTTGATTGACACCCCCGGTCACGTTGACTTTAACTATGAGGTATCCCGTTCTCTTGCGGCTTGTGAGGGTGCGGTGCTTATCGTTGACGCTTCGCAGGGCGTTGAGGCGCAGACTCTTGCAAATACATATCTTGCGCTTGACCACAATCTTGAAATTGTACCTATTATAAATAAAATCGATTTGCCTGCCGCAGATCCCGAGCGTGTAGCTCATGAGGTTGAGGATGTAATCGGTATTCCGTGCCTTGATGCACCGAGAGTTTCCGCAAAAACAGGTGAAAATGTCGAGTCTGTTTTGGAGGAAATCGTCAACCTTGTACCTCCCCCTGAGGACAGAGACAGCGAGCCGTTGAGAGCATTGATTTTCGACTCGATTTACGACAGCTACCGTGGCGTAATCGTTTATGTAAGAGTTATGGACGGTAAAATCAAGCCAGGCGACACTATGCGTATGATGGCAACGGGTGCGGAATTTACCGTTGTTGAAACAGGTTATATGAGAGCAACCTCTCTCGAACCCACAAAAGAGCTTTCGTCGGGCGAGGTCGGATATATCACGGCTTCAATCAAAACCGTTTCCGACGCCCGTGTCGGCGATACCGTTACAACAGCCGAAAGACCTGCCACAGAGCCGCTTCCCGGATACAGAAAAGTAAATCCGATGGTGTTCTGCGGAGTTTATCCTGCCGACGGTGCGGACTATGAAAATCTCCGTGACGCACTTGAAAAGCTTCAATTAAACGATGCGGCGCTCTCCTTTGAGCCTGAAACATCGGGAGCATTGGGTTTTGGCTTCAGGTGCGGCTTCCTCGGACTTCTCCACCTTGAAATTATACAGGAACGCCTTGACAGGGAATACAATCTTGACCTTGTAACGACAATCCCGAGCGTTGTATATAAAATTCATCTTACCGATAAGTCGGTGGTTGAAATTGACAACCCGTCGAATTATCCCGACCCTGCGACGATTGATTATTCGGAAGAACCCGTTGTCGAGGCACACATTTACGCTCCGCCCGAATATGTCGGTGCAATTATGGACTTGTGTCAGGACAGACGTGGCACCTACGAGGGTATGACCTATCTTGATGCGGACAGAGTTGATTTGAAATACATTCTTCCGCTTAATGAAATAATCTATGACTTTTTTGATGTTCTTAAATCGAGAACGAGAGGCTACGCTTCGTTTGACTATGAACTTAAAGGCTATGAAAAATCACAGCTTGTTAAGCTTGATGTGTTGTTAAACGGCGATGTAATAGATGCTCTTTCGTTTATTATTCATTCCGATAAGGCATACACAAGGGCAAGAAAAATCGCAGAAAAGCTTAAAGAGAATATTCCGAGACAGATGTTTGAAATCCCGATTCAGATAGCGGTCGGCGGAAAGGTAATCGCCCGTGAGACCGTTAAGGCAATGCGTAAGGACGTGCTTGCGAAGTGCTACGGCGGCGATATTACAAGAAAGAAGAAACTTCTCGAAAAACAGAAGGAAGGAAAGAAGCGAATGCGCCAGTTCGGTACGGTTGAGGTACCGCAGGAGGCATTTATGTCGGTGTTGAAGTTAGATGAATAACAGAGATAACATTTTACAGCGATTAGACGAGCTTTCAATTTCGTATGAGCTAAAGGAACACCCTGCCGCTTTTACAATGGAAGAGCTTGACGGATTGCACCTCAACGATAACAATGAAATATGCAAAAACCTATTTCTTCGTGATTACAAGGGTAAAAGACATATTCTTGTTATCTTGAGAGGGGATAAGCACGCTGATTTACCGCTTATCCGTGAGGAAATCGGCTCAACGAGGTTAAGCTTTGCCTCGGACGAGAGACTCGCAAAATATCTTGATGTTAAACAGGGATCGGTTTCGCTTTTGGGTATTATAAACGATACCGTGGATGCGGTTGAGGTCTATCTTGACGAGGATTTGAAAACGCTTTCGTGCCTCGGCTTCCATCCAAACGATAACACGGCTACCGTGCTTATGAGCTTTGACGATATGATTAAATATGTCGAAAGCACCGCACACGATATTCGCTTTATAAAGGTATGAAAAAGGATATAGGCTTATATATTCACATTCCGTTTTGCGATTCGAAATGTCCCTATTGTGATTTCTATTCTTTTCGATGTAAGGATGACGAAAAAGAGCAATATGTGAGCCTTTTATGTGACGAAATAAAGACGAAATCAGGGCAAGCCAACTGTAAAGTAAATACACTTTACATAGGCGGAGGAACCCCGTCGTGTATAGGGTTTGAGCGTCTTTGTGAAATCATTGAATGTGTAAAATCTAATTTTTCCTTAACAGACGGCGCAGAGATAACGGTCGAGTGTAATCCGCACTCCGTTTCTTACGAATTTTTCAAAAATATAGCGGCTGTCGGCGTCAACAGAGTGTCGCTCGGACTTCAATCGGCAAACGATAATGAGCGAAAAAGACTCGGCAGAATATCGGGCAAAAAAGAGGTTGAAAACGCCGCCAATTTTGCAAGGAAAGCGGGTATCGAAAACATTTCGCTTGACGTTATGCTCGGTATCCCCGAAAGCACCGCAGAAAGCCTTAAATCAACGCTTGATTTTTGTATATCGCAAAATGTTCCTCATATAAGCTGTTACATTCTTAAAATCGAGGAAAACACGCCGTTTTATAAAATGCAAAATACGCTTTCGCTGCCCGATGACGATACCGTTGCGGATATGTATTTGTATATGTGCGAATACCTTGAAAAGCACGGCTATAATCAGTATGAAATTTCAAATTTCTCTAAGCAGGGCTTTGAAAGCCGACACAATTTGAAATATTGGAATTGCGAGGAATATTTAGGTGTCGGCTCTTCGGCTCATTCCTTTATTGACGGAAAACGCTTTTACTGTGAGAAAAGAACGGACAAATTTGTTTGTGTTCCCGACGGCGAGGGCGGCGATTTCTCGGAATACGCAATGTTGAAGCTGAGGCTGAAGCAGGGGATAACCGAAGCGGAAACGGAAAGCAGGTTTTCTCATCCGATACCCGAAAAAATGCGCCGTGAGGCTGAATTTTTGCAAAAGAACGGGCTTGTAATTTCAGATTCGGAGGGTATCAGACTTACCCGAAACGGATTTTTGCTTTCAAACACGGTTATTTCAAGGTTGATATATTAAGAATATTGTGTTAAAATACTTTTTGCGAATTTTAAGAGAGAAGGTGGACAAATGCCCATTAAAATAGATAATCAGCTTCCGGCAAGGCATAGCCTTGAGCTTGAAAACATTTTCGTTATGCCGGAAAACAGAGCAATGACGCAGGATATTCGTCCGCTTCATATTATAATTCTTAACCTTATGCCGACTAAAATCGAGACCGAAACGCAGATTTTACGACTTTTGAGTAACTCTCCGCTTCAGGTTGACGTCGAGCTTTTGCAGGTTAAGTCGCATGTTGCAAAGAATGTATCGCAAGAGCATATGCTCAAGTTCTACAAGACTTTTGATGATGTTAAAAACCGCAAGTTTGACGGTATGATTGTTACGGGTGCGCCTGTTGAAATGATGCCGTTTGAAGAGGTTGATTATTGGGACGAGCTTTGCGAGATTTTCGATTGGGCAAAGACCAATGTGTATTCTACCTATAATATATGCTGGGGTGCTCAGGCGGCATTGTACTATAAATACGGTGTTCCGAAGCATATGCTTGATGAAAAGCTTTTCGGTGTTTTCAAGCACAGACCGCTTGACCTGTATCATCCGCTGCTTCGTGGCTTCTCCGACGTTTATTATGTACCACATTCAAGGCATACCGAAACTCGCAGGGAGGATATTGCCGAGGTCAAGGATTTGCAGATTTTGTCCTATTCCGACGAAGCGGGCGTGCATCTCATCTCCGATATGGCTTGCAGAAACTTCTTCTGCACGGGACATTCCGAGTATGACAGCGATACGCTTGCAAAGGAATATTTCAGGGATTTGAAAAAAGGTATGAATATTAAAATGCCTTATAATTATTTCCCCGATAACGACCCGAGGAAAACACCGCCGATTACTTGGCGTGGAGTTGGAAGTCTTTTGTTCCAAAATTGGCTTAACTATTTTGTCTACCAAAGAACTCCGTATGACCTTAATTCTTTATAATCTTAAAATATAAAAACGACTGCGAAAACATTGTATTTCACAGTCGTTTTTCATTATAATATATAATGTACGTGAAAGCTCTATAAAACAGTTTACATAAATAATTGCATTTGGGAAAATTCTTCTTGACTTCTGCAACGGTTTATGGTATAGTACTTGTACCTCTGAAAGAGGGTTCTTTTTTTGTGCCCACTTTTTTTGAGGTAGGCTAAACAAGCGTGTAACGCTAATAATGGAGGTGCCGAAAATGAGAGTAAAGGTTACATTGGCTTGCACAGAGTGCAAACAGCGCAACTACAACACAATGAAAAACAAGAAGAACACACCGGACAGGTTGGAGATGAACAAGTACTGCAGATTCTGCAAGAAACATACTCTCCACAGAGAAACAAAGTAAGCGGAGGTTAAAACAATGGCTGACGAAATTAAAAAGGATTCTGCCGCTGCTCCCGCAAAAAAGTCCAAGAAAGAAAACAAGCCCGAAGCTCCTAAGAAAAAGAAGAATGTTTTTGCCTCAATGGGCAAGAATATCAAGAGGTTCTTTAAGGATTTAAGAGGCGAGTGCAAAAAGGTCGTATGGCCGGATTCAAAAACCGTTCTCAAAAGCACAGGCATAGTTTTGCTCTGCGTATTTGTTTTGGGATTGGTAATCTGGGGTATCGACACAGGTCTTTCGGAACTTATTAAGCTTCTCGTAAATGCTTCGAAAAATGCGCCGGCTGACACAGAAACAACAGCAGCCGTAGCAGGTTCAATCATTTCCGGATTCTTTGGTTTATAAGGGGGATGTCTAATGGCAGAAATCTCCAAGTGGTACGTTGTTCATACTTATTCGGGTTATGAGAATAAGGTTGCGGCGAATATCGAAACGGTAGTCGAAAATCGTAAGATGCATGACTATATACTTGATGTTCAAGTGCCGACTGAGCTCGTTACCGAGATTAAGGACGACGGATCCAAGAAAGAAATTGAAAGAAAAATTTTCCCCGGTTACGTTATTGTAAAGCTTGCTGTCTTTGAAAATGAGGACTCGGGCGAGCTTGAGATGACAGATGACACATGGTATGTCATTCGCAACACGAGAGGTGTTACGGGCTTTGTAGGCCCCGAGGGTAAGCCTGTTCCGCTTTCGGACAGTGAAATTGCCGCTCTCGGCGTTGAAAAGCGTGTTGTTGAGGTAAACTACGCAAAGGGCGATATGGTTACCATTATCGACGGTGCTTTTGACGGCATTATCGGCGTAGTTGACGAAATCAACACAGAAAACAATATGGTCAGAGTTATAATTTCAATGCTCGGCAGAGAAACGCCGGTTGAACTTGAACTCGATCAGGTTGAAAAACAACAGTAAACATGGTATTAAGCGACAAGTCGCTTTTTATAGCGCATATGCGCTGTGGGAGGAATAGGCGAAGCCACTTATTCCGCCACTACCACGATTTTTGGAGGTGCTAAAATGGCTCAGAAAGTAATAGGCTTTATTAAGCTTCAAATCCCTGCCGGCAAGGCAACACCGGCACCGCCCGTTGGACCGGCACTCGGTCAGCACGGCGTTAACATCATGGCGTTCACAAAGGAATTCAATGAGCGCACAAAGAACGACGCAGGACTTATAATCCCCGTTGTTATCACTGTTTATGCAGACCATTCGTTCACATTCATAACAAAGACTCCTCCTGCAGCAGTCCTTCTTAAAAAGGCTTGCGGCATTGAGAGCGGTTCAGGCGTACCGAATAAGACTAAGGTCGCAACAATCACGAAAGAACAGCTTCAGAAGATCGCAGAGCAGAAAATGCCCGACCTCAACGCAGCAACTGTTGAAACTGCAATGAGCATGATCGCAGGTACAGCTCGTTCAATGGGCATCACTGTCGAAGACTGATGCTCCTTCGTGGGAGGAAAAATCCGATTAACCACTTAATAGGAGGAAAGTAAATTATGAAACACGGAAAAAAATATAACGAGAGCGCAAAATTGATTGAAAAAACAAAGCTCTACGATACAAACGAAGCATTTGAGTTGGCTTGCAAGTCAGCTACCGCTAAGTTTGATGAAACTGTTGAAGCTCACATTCGCCTCGGCGTTGACTCAAGACACGCTGACCAGCAGGTTAGAGGCGCTGTTGTTCTTCCCAACGGTACAGGTAAGGATGTCAGAGTAGCTGTTTTCGCTAAGGGCGACGCTGCTGACGCTGCAAAGGCTGCAGGTGCTAACATTGTTGGTGCTGAGGATCTTCTTGCAGACATTCAGGGCGGTATGCTTGACTTTGACGTATGTATCGCATCACCCGATATGATGGGTCTTGTAGGTCGTCTCGGTAAGGTTCTCGGTCCTCGTGGCTTGATGCCTTCACCCAAGGCAGGTACTGTTACACCCGACGTTGCTAAGGCTGTTACCGAAGCAAAGGCAGGTAAGATTGAGTACCGTCTTGATAAGACAAACATCATTCACTGCCCCATCGGCAAGGTATCATTCGGTGCTGAAAAGCTCTGCGAGAACTTCAATACTCTTATGGAAGCTATCGTTAAGGCTAAGCCCGCTGCACTCAAGGGTCAGTACATCAAGTCCTGCGTTGTTGCTACAACAATGGGCCCCGGTGTTAAAATCAACTCAAACAAGTACTCTGCATAATCTTAGTGCTTGACAAACCCGTCAGGGTATGTTAATATAATATCCGCTTGCCGAAGACAGTAGGTGCATTTATGCGTAAAGTTTATCTGCCTACCGAGGAAATGGAACTTATTATTAAAGTTTTGTGCCTCTCTGTCTTTCGCAGAGAGGCTTTTTTATCTCATAAAGCAAGCGTAACATTTTTATAGGAGGTGAATTCGTTTGCCAAGTGAGAAAGTTTTAGAAATCAAGAAGCAGCAGGTTGCAGATCTTAAAACAAGATTTGACAATGCTTGCGCAGGTGTAATCGTTGATTACAAGGGTATTTCCGTTTCTGACGACACAGCTCTCCGTAAGGAGCTCCGTGAAGCAGGTGTTAAGTACACTGTAACCAAGAATACACTTATCCATCTTGCTATCGACGGCACTGATCTCGCAGAGCTTGACGGCGTTCTTGAAGGAACAACAGCCGTTGCTACATCTGAGGACGATTACGTTGCAGCAGCAAGAATTCTTCAGAAATTCGCTGACAAGAATGAGAATTTCAACATTAAGGGCGGTTTCCTCGACAATGAGGTAATTTCTCTTGAAAAGATTTCAAGCCTTGCAAAGCTTCCGTCAAGAGAAGTATTGCTCGCTACAGTTTGCAGTGCGTTCAACGCACCTATCGCAGCTTTTGCACGTGCTATTCAGGCAGTTGTTGACAAGAGCGGTGAAGCTCCCGCAGAGGAAGCACCCGCAGCAGAATAATTTTTGCTGTATAACTTAAATATTTATTTCATTATTATTGGAGGAAAATAAAATGGCATCAGAGAAAATTGCAGCTATGATTGAAGAAATCAAAGCTCTTACAGTTCTTGAGCTTTCAGAGCTCGTACACGCAGTAGAGGATGAATTCGGCGTTTCTGCAGCAGCAGCAGTAGCAGTAGCAGCTCCCGCAGCAGGCGACGGCGCAGCAGCAGCTGAGGAAAAGACTGAGTTCGACATCGAGCTTACAGAAGTAGGCGCAGAGAAGATTAAGGTTATCAAGGCTGTTCGTGAGATCACAGGTCTTGGTCTTGCTGAGGCAAAGGCTATGGTTGACGGCGCTCCGAAGGTAATCAAGGAAGCTGCTTCTAAGGATGACGCTGACGCTGCAAAGGCTAAGCTCGAAGAAGTTGGCGCTAAGGTTACTCTTAAGTAATTTTAATTTGTCGATTACAAATCCCTGTTCTTTCTTTTTGAAGGAGCAGGGATTTTTTCTTTTATTTTGTTTGATATAATATCACAAGTATGGTATTATATAATTTAGTGATATTCGGAGGCGATACTATGTCAAAACATTCGGACAAAGCACTTGAATTGTTCAAGCAGGGCTATAATTGCTCGCAGGCGGTGTTCTGTGCTTTTTGTGATGAATTTAATATGGACGAGGAAACCGCATTGCGTGTTTCGGCAGGACTCGGAGGCGGCGTCGGCAGAATGAGAGAGGTTTGCGGTACCGTAACAGGTGCGGCTCTTGTTATCGGTATGCTTTACGGTGCGACCGACGGCAAGGACACTCAAAAGAAAAAGGAAACCTATGAAAAGGTGCAGGAAATCGCTGAAGAATTTAAGAAGGATAATCCATCAATAATTTGCCGTGAGCTTTTGGGACTTACAAAAGAGGCACAGGCAAAGGAAACGGCAGCACCGGAGGCAAGAACCGAGCATTATTATAAAAAGCGTCCTTGCTCGGAGCTTGTTGAAAATATGGCGAAAATACTTGATGAAAAATTTTTTGAGGCGGAAAATAAACTATGACATACATTAAAAGCGACGATAAAAAGGTTGTTATCGGAAATGAATATATCGAAAGAAGCTTTTTTATTGAAAACGGACGACTTTTACCCGATACAATTACGAATAAAAGATTAAAAGAGTCTGCACCGTTTGTTACAGGCAAGGGAAGTGAAGAATTTTCCGTAACTTTCTTAAAGAAGTTTGGAAAATTTGAACTTCGTGCGTCAATGCTTACGATAGATAAGATAAATTCCTATGAAAAATCGGATTCTTCGATTTTAGAGTTTGTCTTTAAGCCTGCAATTTATCGCAATACCACAATGAATTTCCGCTTGGTGTATAAGCTTAAAAATGATGATTTCTTTATGAAAAAGCAGCTTTGCTTTTCTGCTTCGGGAGACCTTAATTTGCGTATTGATACCGTTGACACCGAACTTTTGGTGCTTGCTGACGGCATAAAGCAAAAATGGACGCATCCCGAGATGGACAAGGCATTCATTGACGGCTTCCACGCTTCACTCGGACAGCCTGTTTATATCAACGGTATGTTCACAGGCTCGGAATTTCCGATGAACGACAACAACATTGTTGAAAACACCCTGCGTTTGCGTTATTACAGCGGAAAGAGTTTGTCAAAAATACTTGACGGCAAAAAGGAACACACATTTCATAAGTCCGTTTTCGGAAGCGCACGAACAATGTCTTTTGATGTTATAAGAGCAGACTTCCTCGAATATATCAAAACCGTTTCGCAGAAAACCTATCTTCGTACGCAGTACAACTCTTGGTATGACCATATGCTTAACATTACCGAGGAAAATATAACAGGCTCTTTTTATCAGATTGAAAAGGGCTTGACGCAGAATTTTGTAAAACCGCTTGACGCCTATGTTGTTGACGACGGCTGGAACGATTACAAGAGCGACTTTTGGTGCTTTAACGATAAATTTCCTCACGAGCTTTACAATTCATCACGGCTTGCAAATAATTTTTCTTCACACTTCGGACTTTGGCTCGGACCGAGAGGCGGCTATAACTTTAACAGACCGTTCGGAAAGCGTATGCAAAGACACGGAAAGGGCGGTTATAACAGAAGGTCATACGACATCTGTATTGCGGATGAAAAGTATGTTCGTAATGTTGAATTGCTTTTCCTTGATTATATGAATCGCTTTGACATAGACTATTGGAAGCTTGACGGCTTTATGCTAAAGCCCTGTCGCAGTAAAAGGCACGGACACCCCACAGGCGGTTATAAGGATATGTATGTTATGACCGACGCTTGGGAAAAGTGGATTGATATTTTCCGTGATATGCGTAAATTCAGGGCAGAGCAGGGCAAGGAACTTTGGATAAACCTCACTTGCTATGCTGTTCCGAGTCCGTGGTTCTTGAGCTATGTAAACAGCGTTTGGATGCAAAACAGCGGCGATATAGGCTTTACCGATAAAGCTGTAAACGGCGAGGAGCTCAACGGCAAGGACTTTGACCGTATGCTCACTTACAGAGATGCGCTTTACTATGATTTCCATAGAGTAAGACAGTATCAGTTCCCGAACTCTAATATGTATAACCACGAGCCTATTTACGGACACACCGCAAAGGTGAAAATGACCGATGATGAGTACCGTAAGTATATGTATATGATTTCGTCAAGAGGCACGGCATTCTGGGAACTTTATTACAGCTTCGATCTTTTCAACGATAATATGTGGCGCATAAATGCAGATGTTTTAAGATTTGTCAGAGAAAACTTTGAAACGCTCAGAAATTCAAAGCTTATCGGCGAAAGTGCCGACTCGGGTAAAATTTACGGATACAGCGCATGGAACGGTAAAGAGGGTGTTATTTCACTTCGCAATCCGTCCGATAAACCGCAGAAATTTTCGGTTAAACTTGAAAAGGAAATCGGCGTAAACGAGGATGTAAAGGGACTTACACGCATAAATGTTATCCCCTATGAAACTGAGAAATGCGATATAAAATACTCTTACGGCGACACCCTTTCGGTTGAGCTTGGTGCACACGAAATTGTTATATACAAATTCGGCGGAGAAAAGATGACCGCACCTGTATTAAAGCGTGCGAAGTTTGAAACCGAGCACACCGCAGTATTCTCGTTTGACAGGCATATTGTGCTCGACGAAAACAGCTTTACTTATATGGGTAAGCCTATAAAGGCGGAGTTGCTTGCGAATTACAGCGAGGTGCTTTTGCATTTTGACAACGCACAGGCAGGCTCGAAATATACAGTAGAGTATAGCGTTCGTGACCTCTACGGCAACAAGCTTACTTCTAAAAAAACGCTTGCTTGCTATAAGGACAACCTTTTGTTTTCGGACAGAGAAGCGCCCTGCGAGATTGAGGACGATTTCACACTCACTATGACCGTGAACACCGCAACAAAGGAAACGCTTTTGTTCTCACAGGGTAATTCTCTTGCGGTTTCGCTTATAAACGGCAATGTGAGATTTAACTGCTGTTCGCTCAAATGTGTCGGACACACCGATATTTGTAACACGGGCGACAGAAAAATAACCCTTGTCAGAGAAAAGAACGCTATGATTAAAATTTACATCGACGGCGTGCTTGACGGCTCTTATTATGACGAACGTGTCGGCAATATGACGGTTCCGAAAGCCGAAATTAAGCTCTCGAATTCAATAAAGGGCTTTACCGTGCTTAACAAAGCACTTGCGTTTGACGGGGTTTAATTGTATAATTAAATGAATGATGATTTAAGAAAGGGGAGAACATATGAAAACGCTTGAATTTATAGTTCCGTGCTATAACGAAGAAGCTGTTTTGAATATTTTTTATGATACGGTCTCTCCGATATTAAACTCGCTTGACGGAATAAGCGCTTCTTTTATCTTTGTCGATGACGGAAGCCGTGACAATACCGTAAATATTATAAGACAGCTTGCCGAAAGGGATAAAACGGTTAAGTATATTTCTTTTTCAAGAAATTTCGGAAAAGAGTCGGCAATGCTTGCAGGTCTTAAAATGTCAACGGCTGATTACGTCGGAATTATCGATGCTGATTTGCAGCATTCTCCCGAACTTATTCCGGAAATGGTTAAAAGCGTCAACGAGGAGGGCTACGATATAGCCGCTGCAAGACGAACCGACAGAAAGGGAGAGGCTAAGCTTAAAAGCGCTTTTTCAAGAAGCTTTTATAAGCTGATAAATCGAATTTCAGACGCAAATATCGAGGAGGGCGCACAGGATTACAGAGTTATGACAAGAAAGGTCGTTAACGCAATAATCTCAATGCCCGAATATAATCGTTTTTCAAAAGGCATATTCAGCTGGGTAGGCTTCAAAACAAAGTGGTTTGAGCACGAAAACCGTGAACGTGCGGCAGGCAAAACAAAATGGTCATTTTGGAAGTTGTTTGCCTATGCGATTGACGGAATAATCGGCTTTTCAACCGCACCGCTTAAAATTTCGTTTTTCTGCGGTATTGTTACAAGCGTTGTAGGGTTTATCTATGCGCTTTATACGATAATTAAAACGCTCTGCTTCGGACCTGATGTTGACGGTTATCCGTCGCTTGTGTGCTCGGTTTTGATAATCGGAGGACTCATTTTAATATCAATGGGTGTAATCGGCGAGTATATTTCAAGGGTTTACCTTGAGGTTAAAAACAGACCGAACTACATTATTGACGAAACTAATATATTACCCGAAAACATTGATAATCAACCGAATTCGGGTAATAAATAAGTATAATTCAATTTAATTAACGGAGGTAAAAACAATGACTTCAATCACAAAGGATATGACAATCGGCGATATTCTCGATGCCGATAGAGAAACCGTTCCCTTCTTCCTTGAAATGGGAATGCATTGTCTCGGCTGCCCTGCTTCGAGAGGCGAGAGCGTTGAGGAGGCTTGTGCCGTTCACGGCGTTGATGCGGACGAGCTTGTTAAAAAGATAAACGATTTTCTTGCAAGTAAATCAAGCAAATAAAAAAAGGCGACGGGGTTGGCTGAGTGTTTTGCTCTGTCAACCCTCATTTTTTAATTATGATAAAATTGACACCGAGACTTGATGCCGTAGCAGGTATGGTAAATAATTGCGACACCTTTTTGGACGTCGGCACGGACCACGCATATCTTCCGGCATACATAGTAGAAAGTAAAATTTCAAACAGGGCAATAGCTTCGGATATAAATCCAAATCCGCTTATGAACGCTCAAAAGACACTTGACGAATATTCGCTGGCGGATAAAATCACGCTTCGGCTTTCGGCAGGCTTTGAGAATATAGAGCCTTATGAGGCACAGGAGATTGCCGTTGCGGGTATGGGCGGAATTATGATTGCCGATATGATAAACGCAACCGAATGGCTTAGGGATGAAAAAATACATCTTATTTTGCAGCCTATGACGCATTTTGAGGATGTGTGGCGTGCACTTTTTGATAACGGTTTTTTGATTGAAGCCGAAAAAACCGTGTGCGAGGATAAGCGTGTTTATCTTATCATTTCCGCAAGGTATTCGGGAGTGAAATCAGAGCATAAGCTATATGAATACTACGTCGGAAATTTACCGAAAAGCGACAACGAAACCGATAAATTGTTTGTCGGAAAGGTTCTCAAGAGCCTTTACAATAAATATAACGGCACAAAGGATGAGAAAATTCTCGAGCTGATAAGGAGTATTGAAAATGCCTAAGGCAAAGGAAATATATGAATATATAGACAGCTTTGCACCGTTTTGCAAGCAGGAGGAGTGGGATAACAGCGGCTTTTTGATCGGCGACGAAAATGCCGAGGTTAAAAGCGTGTTGCTTGCGCTCGATTGTACAAACGAGGTGCTTGAATATGCAAAAAAATCAGGCTGTGAGCTTGTAATTACCCATCATCCGATAATTTTCGGTGCGTTAAAGCAGGTTAAATTCGGAAGCGAGGTTTATACCGCCGTCAACAGCGGACTTTCGGTAATTTGTGCTCACACTTCGTATGATGTCGCAGAGGGCGGAGTGAGCGATATTTTGGCAACAACGCTTTCGGCTGAAAATATCGAAAAATCTCCCTCGGGAATATTGACAGTCGGCGAAGTTAAGAATACAACGGTCGGCGAGTATGCGAAGTTTATTGAAAAAACTCTTTCTGCAAGCGTGAGGGCTTGTCTTACCGAAAAATCTGTTCAAAAGGTTGCTTTTTGCGGTGGCGCAGGCAGCGATTATCTCTTTGAAGCAAAGGAAATTGGTTGCGATTTGCTTGTTACGGGCGACGCAGGACACCACGATTTTCTCGATGCCGTTAATCTCGATATCGGACTTATTGCGGCAGGTCATTTTGAGACAGAGGCAATTTCAATTAAGCCGCTTTGCGACAAGCTTCAAAAGAAATTTGAAAATGTAAAATTTACGGTGTTTGAGCAGAAAACACCCATAACATATATTTGAGGAAAATATGGCACTTGACGGAATAACATTAGGCTTTATAAAAAATGAAATAAGTGAATATCTGCTTGGAGCAAAGGTGGAAAAGGTTTATCAGCCGTCAAAATGTGAGCTTGTGTTTCTTATGCGTACCCGCAGCGGTGCGTACAGGCTTTATATGTCGGCTCAGGCGATTTCTCCGAGGATACACATAACCTCGCAAACGCTTGAAAATCCGCAAAAACCGCCTATGCTCTGTATGCTTTTGAGAAAACGTCTTGTCGGTGCAACGCTTACCGAAATAAATCAGGTATCGCTCGACAGGGTGCTTGAATTGTGCTTTGACGCCACCGACGAGATAGGCGATAAGGTAAAACTCAAGTTGTTTATAGAAATTATGGCACAGCGCAGCAATATTGTGCTTGTAAACGAAAACGGCAAGGTAATTGACGCTGTTAAAAGGGTTGACGAAACCAAATCCACATACAGAGAGGTTTTGCCCGGCGGAACATATCTTTTGCCTCCGAGCCAAAATAAGCTTGATATTTCAAGCTGTTCGGCAGGGGAGATTGTAAAAGCCGTATGCGAAAAGAAAAATCAAAAGTTGTCATCGGCAATTCTTTCAAGCGTTTTGGGCGTTTCTCCGATTGTCTGTCGTGAAATTTCTTATGCGTGCTCCGATAAAGCGGTTGAGGATATGACGGTTATCGATGAGAGCGTTTTATATGACAAAATCGTTGAAATTCAGAATATAATAAACGAAAACAAACCGTCTCCGCAGGTCATTTTTGACCCCGAGGGAAATCCTGTCGATTTTTCGTTTATGGATATAACTCAATACGGCGAGAATTATCCCGTCAAAAAATACTCCTCGTTTTCGGAGCTGCTTGACGAATTTTGTTTTGAAACAGACAGGATGTACAGGATCAAACGCCGTGCGGGCGATATGCTGAAGCTTTTGAATAACGCATCGCAGAGAGTTGCAAAAAAGGTTAATCTTCAAAAAATGCAGCTTGAAAAGTGTGACGACAAGGAAACTTTGCGTATCTATGCCGAGCTTATAAATTCAAACCTTTACAGATTGGAAAAGGGTGCGGCGTTTTACGATATTGAAAATTATTATGACAATAACAATGTAGTTCGTATTAAAGTGAATCCTGCGCTTTCGCCCGTTCAGAATTCGCAAAAGTATTATAAGGAATACAAAAAGTCCGTGACGGCTGAAAAAATGCTTGCCGATTTAATCGAAAGCGGAGAACAGGAGCTTTTGTATATCGACTCTGTCCTTGACGAACTTTCAAGAGCCGACAGCGAAGCGGAAATTTCAGAAATAAGGCAGGAATTGATTGCGGGCGGATACATAAGACGTAAGGGTAAGGACAAAATCAAACTTCCGAAGACTCTACCGCCGTATGAATTTACTACGAGTGACGGATTTCGTGTGCTTGTCGGGAGAAACAACGTCCAAAATGATAAGCTGACGTTTAAGACGGCTAAGAACTATGATATGTGGCTTCATACTCAAGGCTTTGCAGGCTCGCATACGGTCATTGCTTCGGATAACCGAGAAATTACCGATACGGCAATAGAGGAGGCGGCAAGAATAGCTGCTCGCTTCAGCTCTGCTGACGGTGCGGACAAGGTTCCCGTTGACTACACCTTGATTAAAAATATCAAGAAGCCGAATAACGCAAAGCCCGGTAAGGTCATATATCATGTGTATAACACCATATATGTTACGCCTAACAGGGACATACAGTTGTAAAGCAAAAAACTTAACGTTAAAAGCATTTGAAATATTGACTTAAACGCCAAAACATTGTATTATATTGTAGATAAACAATAAAGGTGGTTCAATTTATGAAAAAAACTATATCAGTAATACTTGCGATAGCAACGCTTATGTCGCTTCTCTGCATCAGTTCGTTTGCGGCGTCTGTTTCGCTTGTTGCGTCTCCGTCAAAGGCAAAGCAGGGCGATATTGTAACAGTGAGTGTAAATATTCCAAGTGGTCTGTCAGCTTTTACCTTTGTTCTTGATTATGATGACTCGAGTTTTGAAGTTGTAAATGTAAATAAAGGTAGTTGTAATTATAGCATGTTTGATGCGAATAAACAGGCAGGTACGATTACAGTTGGAGCATTTGCTATGGAAGAATTACCTGCTTGTACAGCGTTTTCAGTTCAGTTTAAAGTACTTAAAACAGGCGGTAAAATGACTTTAAGAGTTGAGAAGGCTTATGATGGCAATGATGCTAATATTACTTCATCAATTTCAGGCTCTTCCATTACAATAACCGAGGCAGCAGGTAGCGGAACTCCGGCACCGACTCCTACACAGCCCAAACCCGCTGTACCTCAGAATACAAAGCCCGCAGGACAGTCCGGCGGTAATAAGGTTACAGCAAAAGCAAATAAGGACAAGGTTGAGGGCGTAACAGGAACAGCACAGGCTCCGGCACCCGATGAGACCTTGCCGGCTGAGATTATGCCCGATGCAACAACTACTACCACGACCGAAGCGGTAGAAACCGAAGCAGCACCCGTAGAAAAGAGCAATAAAAAAGCCATAATTATCGCAGTTGTTGCTACTGTTTTGGCAGCTGCGGCGGCAGTGGTTATAGTTCTTGTTATTAAAAAGAAAAAAGAACAGGAAGCACCTGAAAACCAAAACTAAAACATACAAAATTGTTAGCAAAGATAAATAAAATTCTGTTGACAATTCAACCGAATTATAGTATCATTAGTCATATAGTAAAGGCTTTATGTGCTTTTCTATCATAATATCGACTCGCATTATGCGAAAATTATTAAAAGGCGGTAAAAAGATATGAAAAAAGTTCTTTCAGTTCTCGTAGCACTTCTTCTTATTGCTGTTGCTTGCGTTCCGGCTTTCGCAGCTGACGCATACAAGGTTGACATTGAGTCATCTGCAGATACAGCAGCAGTAGGCGATGTAATTACAGTTTCTTTCAAAGTAAGCAGCGGTCTTTCGGGCTTCAAGGGTGTTCTTGAATACAACACTAAAAACTACAAGTATGTAGCAGGCTCGGCTGAGGCTACCGATCTTTTCATGACTGAAATCAACGATACTGTTGACGGCAAAATCACAGTAGCAAGCGTTGCAAGCGAAGCTAAGGACGCAGGCGTGGTTTTCACAGCTAAGTTTAAGGTTCTCAAGAAGGACGGCGTTTTCAAAGCTTCTGCAACAGATGCTATTGATGGTGCAGATGCAGCTGTTACAGTTAACGGCGACGAGCTTGCTATCAACGTAACCGATAAGGGCACAAAGGCTCCCGAGACAACAGCTCCCGAAACTAAACCCAACAGCAACAAGAATTCGGTTGATATTAAGAAAACAGGCGGTAAGCTTTATGTTTCAACAGCAGCAGCAGTTGCAGTTTGCGCAGCAGCGGTTGCAGTTACAATGAAGAAAAAGAACGAAGACTAAGGAATTTATATTTCTGATATTCGGCACTCGCACTTGATGTGTGAGTGCTTTTTCTTTTGCTTAATTTTCTCTTGTGATTTTAACTGTATAATTATATCCAAATATGTTGACTTTGCGAATTGATAATTTGGATGATAATCGTATATAATAATTATATATTTTGAAATTGAGGGTGATTAAGGTGCAGGATAAACAAATAAAGCCTTTTGGTGTGCGTGATAAAGTCGGCTACGCTCTCGGCGACTTCGGTTGTAATATGAGCTTTGCTTTTATTAACAACTATCTTATGATTTTCTACGTTACTTGTATGGGTATAAAGCCCGAACACTTTGCAATTATCATTTTACTTGCAAAGATTTTTGACGCTATCAACGACCCGATTATCGGCGGACTGTGCGACTCCGCAAAACCCGGTAAAGAGGGTAAGTTTAAGACTTGGATAAAATGGGCGAGCTTACCGCTTCTTATTTCAAGCGTATTGCTTTTCATTTACGCTCCGTCACTTCCGTACGGCGTTAAAATTGCAATGTGCTTCGGTCTTTACTGCATATGGAGTATTTCATATACAAGTGTAAACGTGCCTTACGGTTCAATGCAGTCGGTAATCACGAATGTTCCCGAGGAGAGAAGCGCTCTTTCGACTGTAAGAAGCGTCGGCGCAATGTTTGCACAGATTCCTGTTATGGTTTTGCTTCCTGCTATTGTCTATGATAAAAATAAAAACCCGAGAGGTAATCTGTTCTTTATAATAGTTGCTGTGATGGGTGTTATCGGCTTTATTTCATTTATTCTTCTTCGCAAGCTGACAACGGAAAGACTTGCTCCCGCAGTAGTTGACAAGTCACAGAAATTCAACTATTTCAAAACATTTGCCTCATTCCTTAAGAATAAGAATATGCTCGGTGTCACAATCTCGTCAATGTCATATCTTGCATTGATGATGACTGTCACGACTTCAATGCAGTACATTTTTATGTGCTACTTTAAGAATACAAGCATAATTCCGATAGCTACAATAATCGCAGGCTTACCGACGGTTTTGGGTATAGTTGCGGTAAAGCCTCTTTCAAAGAAATTTACAAAGAAACAACTTTGCACATATCCTTTCTTGATTTCGGCAATCGCAAGCGGTATTGCTACCTTTGTACGCTTTGAAAACCCTTATATTTGGATTGTGTTTATCGGAATTGCAATGTTTGGTTCGGCATTCTATCTTGTTCTTACTTGGGCGCTTGTTGCGGACTGCATAGATTATCAGGAAATGAAAACGGGCAGGAGAGAGGAAAGCTCGATTTACGCAACTTATTCGCTGTTCAGAAAAGTAGCACAGGGACTTGGTGCGTCTTTGATTTCTTTGGCACTCGGATTTACGGGTTATGACCAAACTCTCGGTGCTTTGGAACAGGCTTCGGGCGTTGCGGAAAAGATATATGTAATGACAGGAGCTATTCCGTTTATCGGTTCGATTATCTGCCTTTTAAGTATGCACTTCCTTTATCGTCTCGGAGATGACCCGAAAGCAGAAATTGAATAAAAAAGGACAGAAAAAATCGCTAACCCAATCGGTTAGCGATTTTTTACTTTTAATTACTCATCTTTTGGATTTAACGCTCTTGTCAACCAGATGTCTGCAATATCCATTGCCGCATAAAGACCTTTTTTTTCGCTTGTTTTAACGATTTTTTCTTTAATGCTGACATTCGGGTCTGTATTGACAAGCTGAACGGATACCTTTGAAGCGAGATCGGTATCACCGAACTCCTTTGAACTCAAAATACGCATCATAATAACGAAATCGTCGTTCATATCGCCATAGTAAATGGTATTTCCGTTTCTTACAAGGGGCTTGCCCTTATAAGTCAAAAAATCATTTTTCTTTTCAGCCATTTTTACACCTCAATTACTTTTCGGAACTTGATTTGAGATATTCTTTAACGAGAGTTTGCAAAAGTTCATCTCTGTCAAGGCGGCGTATAAGGCTGCGTGCGTTATTATGAGTGGTAATGTACGTCGGGTCCTCTGAAAGTATATATCCGACAATCTGGCTTATGGGATTGTAGCCCTTTTCCTGCAAAGCGGTGTAAACTGTAAGCAGGGTCTGACGCATCTGCTCATCACACTCATCTTTAATGGAAAATTTTATGGTCTTGTTCGGATCTAACATTTTGCCACCTCCTAAGAAAATCAATATACATTTGCTATTATATACCAATTAAATAGAAATTACAATAGCTACTTGAATTTTTATTTGTTAATATAGTCGTCGACGATTTGACCGTCCTGTATTCTGATAACACGCTTTGCTTGATCTGCTATTCCGTTGTCGTGCGTGATAAGAATTATTGTTCTGCCCTCTTCGTGCAAGCCCTTGAGAATTTTCATAACATCCTCGCCCGAACGGCTGTCAAGGTTACCCGTCGGCTCGTCGGCAAGGATAATCGGCGGGCGTGCGGCAACTGCCCTTGCAATCGCAACTCTTTGCTGCTGACCGCCCGACATCTGCTTCGGAAGATGATTTATTCTGTGTGCAAGTCCGACTTTTTCGAGTGCCTCCGTAGAGAGCTTGTGACGTTCGTCGGGTCGCATACCTCTGTATACAAGCGGAAGCTCAACGTTTGCCTGTGCGGTAAGGCTTGAAATGAGGTTGAAGCCCTGAAAAATAAAGCCGATTTGCTTATTGCGTATTTCGGAGAGCTGGTCATCTGTCATATGAGAAACGTTTTCGCCGTCAAGATAGTATTCGCCGCTTGTCGGAACGTCCAAAAGTCCGAGCATATTCATAAGCGTTGATTTACCCGAGCCGGATTGACCGACGATTGCAACAAACTCACCTCTTTCAATAGTGAGGTTTATGCCGTCGAGTGCTCTGACCTCGTTTTCTCCCGGATTGTAAATTTTGTAAATGTCTTTTACCTCGATTAAACTCATTTCATAAACACCGCCTAACAATATAAATTTTATAGTAAATCCTCATATAAATCAATAAATAATTTATGAATTTTTAAGTCTTTAACGGTAAAAATACAAAAAGAGGTGATTGTTATGTCAACAACAGGAAAAGAATACTCCGATATGGCGAAAAAAGCTTCGCCTAAATCTCCGAAGCTTACAAATTGTCTGAAAGCTTTTTTTATAGGCGGATTTATCTGCTTCATCGGTCAAGTGCTGATGTACTTGTTCCAAAAATCGGGCTTTAACGAGCAGGAAACAAAAACCCTGACTTCGGTTGTGCTCATAGTATTGACAGCAATTTTGACGGGTATCGGCGTGTTTGACAAAATCGCAAAGCACGCAGGAGCAGGCACGATAGTTCCGATAACGGGCTTTGCAAATTCCATAGTTTCGCCTGCAATGGAATTTCGAAGCGAGGGTAAAATTCTCGGGACGGGAGCAAAGCTGTTTTCGATAGCCGGACCTGTAATTGTTTACGGCACGTCGGCAGCCTTTTTGTATGGAATTATATGCTATATTTTTAAGCTGTATTGATATTAAACAAAAATATTTCAGTTGCGGATTGTCTTTTTTTCGGTCAGACCTTTTGCAGCTGATTTTTTTGCGATTATTGCACAATTTTTTATTAAAAATACATTGAAAAACAGCTGCTTTAGTGGTATATTATCCATATATGACTTACTGTAAATTACAGGTCTTAAAAGCAGAAAGGTGTGTGTTGTAATTGGCACTTGTCCCGATGAAAAAATTGCTTGAAAAAGCCGAAAAGAAAAGCGTTGCCGTCGGTGCTTTTTCAGTTGGAAATATGGAAATGGTTATGGGTGCCGTCAAGGCGGCGGAGGAACTTGAAACCCCCATTATTTTGCAGATAGCAGAGGTAAGGCTTAAAAGCTCGCCTTTGGAATTGATGGGACCGATGATGCTTGCGGCCGCCGAAAATGCCGATGTTGATATTGCAGTGCATCTTGACCACGGATTAAACGTTGAAACGGTTGAGCAGGCTCTTGATATCGGCTTTACATCGGTAATGCTTGACGGCTCACTTTTACCGCTTGAGGAGAATATTAAAACGGTAAAAGGCGTAGTTGAGACAGCGAAGGAATACGGTGCAACCGTTGAAGCTGAATTGGGTGTTGTCGGCGGAAACGAGGGCGAGGGCAAGAGCCACGAAATTCTCTGCACAAACCCCGATGACGCTAAACGCTTTTGTGATGAAACCGGAGTTGACGCTCTTGCGGTGGCAATCGGAAACGCACACGGAAATTATCCCGTTCTTCCCGAGCTTCGATTTGACGTGCTTGAGGAAATACATAAAAAGGTCAACACACCGCTTGTTCTTCACGGCGGTACAGGCATAAGCGACGAACAGTTCCAAAGGGCAATTTCACTCGGCGTTCGCAAGATAAATATCGCAACCGCTTCCTTTGATAATTTGGCGGCTTACGCAAAGGCTTATTGTGACAACAAGGAAAAAGCCAATTACTTTGAGCTCTCTGCCTGTGAGGTCGAGGGAGTTTACCAAAACGTTAAAAGACATATTAAAGTTTTCAATATGGAATAATTAAGGAGATAATTATGAAATACATAGAATTCGACTCTTCAAAAAAATACGACCTTATTCTTTTGGGCAGAATTGCGGTTGACTTGAATCCCGTCGATTATTACTGTCCGCTTAACGAAAGCACGACCTTTAAGAGATATCTCGGCGGCTCGCCTGCAAATATTGCTGTTGGACTTGCAAGACTCGGTAAAAAATGCGGATTTTTTGCCCGTGTTTCCGACGACCAGCTCGGCACATTTGTAACAGATTTCTTTGAGAAAGAGGGTATTGACACCTCAAGAGTTAAGAGATGTGAAAACGGCGAGAAAATCGGCCTTACATTTACCGAAATTAAATCCGAAACGGAAAGCTCAATCGTTATGTACCGTAACGAAGCGGCTGATTTGAAATTGGAAGTATCGGATATTGACGAGGAATATATAAAACAGGGCAAGGCTATTTTGATTTCGGGTACAGCACTTTGCGAAAGTCCGTCAAGAGAGGCGGCACTCAAGGCTGTTATGCTTGCAAAGAGAAATGGTGTTCCGATTATTTTTGATATTGACTACCGTGCATATAATTGGAAAAATGATGACGAAATTTCAATCTATTACTCCGCCGTTGCTCGTGAGGCTGATATTATTCTCGGCTCTCGTGAAGAATATGACCTTACCGAAAAGCTTATAAAGCAGGGTATGACAGACGAGGAAACCGCTAAATATTGGCATTCGCAAAATGCTAAAATCGTGGTAATCAAGCACGGCAAGGAGGGCTCAACAGCTTATACAAATGACGGAGAGAGCTATAATATTAAGCCTTTCCCCGTTAAGCTTCTTAAATCCTTCGGCGGCGGAGACGGTTACGCTTCGGCATTCCTTTACGGCCTTTTTGAGGGCTACGAAATAATCGATGCTCTCGAATTCGGCTCGGCTTCGGCGGCTATGCTTGTTGCTTCTCACGCTTGCTCACAGGATATGCCCTCTGTCGAAGCGGTTAAGGAATTTATCAAGAAAGAAAAAGAAGAATACGGCGAAATGATTGCAAGGGTGTAAATCATTCCGTTCCCTCTTTGATTTACTGAAAGGATACCAAATGAAAAAGCTGTTCAAAAGCAAGGTTTTCAAAGGCGTTATCGGTACGCTTTTATGTATTTGTATTTTGTTTGCAGTAGCTGTAATCGGCATTAACGCATATATGATTTCTTTTTCTAAAAAGAATTTTGTTACCGTGGACGAATTGAAAGCGGACAGCTATGATTGTATTTTGGTGCTTGGCGCAGGGCTTTGGAGTGGCAAGCCGTCGCCTATGCTAAAGGAAAGACTTGATTTTTCACTTGAAGCATACAATAAAGGGTGCAGCGACAAATTTCTTGTTTCGGGCGATCACGGCACGAAAAGCTATGACGAGGTAAACGCTATGAAGGATTATCTCGTTGAAAACGGTGTTTCGGCTGATTGTGTGTTTATGGACCATGCAGGTTTTTCAACTTATGAGTCTATGTATCGTGCAAGAGATGTTTTCAAGGCTCAAAAGGTGCTTGTCGTAACGCAAAAATATCATCTTTACAGGGCTGTGTATATTGCAAGACAGCTCGGTGTTGAGGCATATGGACTTGACAGGGAAGAATTAAAATATCCCATTACAAATAACATTAGAGAAGCGGCGGCAAGGGTAAAAGATTTCTTTTATTGTATAGCAGAGCCCGAGCCCACCTATCTCGGCGAGGAAATACCGATAAAAACCGCAAGTGCTTCGCTTACGGATGATAAAATAAAAGTTTAATTTATACGAACGAGGGTAACACAATGTACGAAAATCCTAAATTCAACGAAAACAACGAAAAAATCCTCTGCGAGAGAAACGGCAAAAACTCCGATATGCTGATGGATATCAGAGTTAAAGTTCTCAAAGCAGGCGAGGAAATGACTTTCTGTGAATCAGAAAATGAAACGGCTCTGCTTTTGATGTCAGGCGATGTCGATTTTGTTTTTGACGGTAAAACCGAAAACGCAAAGAGGCGTTCGCCGTTTCTTGACAAGGCGACGGCAATTCATTTTGCAAGGAACAATACAGTAATGGTTAAGGCGAACGAGGAGTCAAGATTTGTAATTGAGCAGACTGATAACTCAAACGATTTCGGCGTTCATTATTATAAAGGCGAGGATATGACCGTTCAGCACTTTGGCGCAGACCAATGGGACGGCACGGCTGACAGACAGGTGCTTACGGTGTTCGACTATGAAAATGCTCCGTATTCCAATCTTGTTTTGGGTGAGGTTTTCCACAAACCGGGCTGTTGGACGAGTTATCCTCCGCATTATCATCCGCAACCCGAGGTTTACTATTATGAATTTGAAAAGCCACAGGGCTTCGGCGTCGGCTTTAACGGAGATGATTGCTATAAGGTAGGCGACAGAGGCTGCCTTTGCGTAACTCCTATGCACACACATCAGCAGGTGTCGGCACCCGGATATAAAATGTGCTATGTTTGGATGATAAGACATCTTGACGGCGATCCGTGGAAAAAGACGAGAATCGACGCACCTGAACACAAATGGCTTTTAGACGAGAAATAAGGAGATTGAATTATGGCATATATGACTACCGCACAGGCACTTGTTAAATTTCTTGACAATCAGTATGTTTCATTTGACGGAAAAGAAACAAAGTTTGTTGACGGAATTTTTACGATATTCGGACACGGTATAGTTTGCGGTCTTGGCGAGGCTCTTGACTCCGACAGAGGCGGACTCACCGTTTATCAAGGCAAGAACGAGCAGGGAATGGCTCATGCCGCAACCGCTTTCGCAAAGATGAATAACCGCAGAAAAATTATCGCTTGTTCCTCATCAATAGGACCGGGTGCCGCAAATATGATTACAGCGGCGGCAACGGCAACGGTTAACCATGTTCCGCTTTTACTCATACCGGCAGATGCGTTTTCGACCCGTCAGCCCGACCCCGTTCTTCAGCAGTTTGAGCAGGTAAATTCACTTGCCACAACCACCAATGACGCATATAAGGCAGTTACAAGATATTGGGACAGAATTGCACGTCCCGAGCAGCTTATGACCGCTATGATAAACGCAATGAGAGTGCTTACGGATACAGCTGAAACTGGTGCTGTTTGCATTTCTCTTCCGCAGGACGTTGAGGGCGAAAGCTATGATTTCCCCGACGAGTTCTTGCAAAAGAGAGTACATAAAATTACAAGAGTTGCACCCTCGCAAGAAGAAGTTGACGATCTTGCCAAAATTCTTCTCACGGCTAAAAAACCGCTTGTGATTTGCGGCGGCGGTGTAAGATATTCCGAGGCAGGCGAGGAGCTTGAACGCTTCTGCAAGGAATTTAATATCCCGTTTGCCGAAACTCAGTCGGGTAAAACCGCTTGTCATTCGAGCAATGAATATAACCTCGGCGGTCTTGGCGTTACAGGCAACTCAGCAGGAAACGTAATAGCAAAAGAGGCTGATGTCATTCTCGGCGTCGGAACAAGATTTTCCGATTTCACCACAGGCTCGAAGTCGCTTTTCAGAAGTGATGCAAAGGTTTTGACAATCAACACCTCACGCTTTGACGCATATAAACTCGGCGCAGTAAAGCTTGTAAGTGATGCGAAATTAGGTCTTATGGCACTTTCGGATAAATTGAGAGAAAACGGCTATAAGTCGGCATATACCACCGAAATCGCAAAGGCTCGCAAGGATTGGGCAGACGAAATGAAACGCCTTGCAGAGTATAAATACGACGAAAGTTTTGAACCGCTTATCAAGGCGAGAGATGAACGTACAATTCCTGAATTCGCAGGAAAATTCGGCACTATAACTCAGACCATGGCGGTTTCAATGGTTCGTGAAATTATCGACGACGATGCAATTTGCGTAGGTGCGGCAGGCTCACTTCCGGGCGACCTTCAGAGAATGTGGACCTCCGACAGCCTTTATTCTTACAATATGGAATACGGTTATTCCTGTATGGGCTATGAAATCGCAGGTGCTTTCGGCTCAAAGCTTGCTTGCCCCGATAAAGAGGTTTATGCAATGTGCGGAGACGGCAGCTATCTTATGCTTCACTCCGAGCTTATAACCTCAATTCAGGAAAAGAAGAAAATAAATGTGCTTCTTTTTGACAACAGCGGATTCGGTTGTATAAATAACCTTGAAATGTCAAACGGTATCGGCAACCTTGCCACAGAGTTCCGTTTCAGAGATGATAATAACAATCTTTTAGGTGACCTTGTACCGATTGACTTTGCTAAAAGTGCTTCGGGTTATGGCGTTAAGACTTATACCGCAAGAACTCCCGAAGAACTTAGATTTGCGTTGGAGGACTCCAAAAAACAGACCGTTTCAACGCTTATCGATATAAAAGTTCTTCCAAAATCAATGACCGACGGCTACGGTGCGTGGTGGAATGTCGGCGTTGCAAGTACATCTCAAAATGAAGCCGTTAAAAAGGCTTATTTGAATAAAAAAGAAAATCAAGAGAAAGCGAGAAAATACTGATATGCTTGACAAAAACAAAGTAAAACTCGGCATTGCGCCGATAGCGTGGACAAATGATGATATGCCCGATTTGGGTGCGGAAAACACATTTGAACAGTGCGTTTCCGAAATGGCACTTGCAGGATTTACAGGCTGTGAGGTTGGTAATAAGTATCCCCGTGATACCGCTGTGCTTAAAAAGGCACTTGAGCTTCGTGGTATGCAGATTTGCAACGCTTGGTTCTCTTCTTTCCTTACAACTAAGCCTTATGAAGAGGTCGAAAAGGACTTTATTGAGCACATCACCTTCTTAAAGGAAATGGGTGCTAAGGTTGTCGGAATGTCCGAGCAGGGACACTCTATTCAGGGCACGGATAAGCCGATTTTTGAGGCTAAATATGTTATGAACGACGAGGAATGGGACACTCTTTGCGCAGGCATCAACAAGCTTGGTAAGGTTGCAAAGGATATGGGTATTAAGCTCTGCTTTCATCATCATATGGGAACGGTTGTTCAAACAGAAGAAGAAATTGACAGACTTATGGCTAACACAGATTCCGAGCTTTTCGGACTTCTTTTCGACTGCGGACACCTTGCATATTGCGGCGAGGACTATATGTCGGTGCTCAATAAATATGCAGACCGTATCCGTCACGTACATCTTAAGGATATTCGCCCCGAAAAGGTTGAGCAGGTTAAGAGAGAGCATTTGAGCTTCTTGCAGGGTGTAAGGCTCGGTACCTTTACAGTCCCCGGTGACGGTGCGATTGATTTCAAGCCCATTTTTGACGTTCTTGAAAAGACAGGTTATGAGGGCTATGTTCTTGTCGAGGCAGAGCAGGACCCGGCAATTGCAAATCCGCTTGAATATGCTATAAAAGCAAGAAAATATATCGCTGAAAAAGCAGGACTTTAATCGGAGGGTGTAAAATGAGTTATCAGTTCATTATGCCCAAACAGGTGTTCTACGGCGAAAACGCATTGTCTGACGCTTCGGAGCATATCTCCGCCTTCGGCAAAAAGGCTCTTATTGTTACCGACCCTATGATGGTGAAGCTCGGAAATGCCAAGAGAGTTACGGATATACTCGATGAGAGCAGCACACAGTATGCGATTTTTGACGGCGTAACGGGCGAGCCTACCGATAAAATTGTCGAAGCAGGCTTGAAAGTTTGGAATGACGAGAAATGCGATTTCCTTATCGCTGTCGGCGGCGGCTCTCCGATTGACACCATGAAAGCAATCGGTGCAGTTGCCACAAGCGGCGGTTCAATCAATGATTTTCTCGGCAAGGTAATCACCGTACCCACTCCGCCAATGGTTGCAATTCCGACCACAAGCGGTACAGGCTCGGAGGCTACACAGTTTACGATTATCACAAACACCGAAAAGGATATTAAAATGCTCTTAAAGGGTGCGGTGCTTATGCCCGACCTTGCAATCGACGACCCTGCGTTCACTATGACCGCACCGGCTTCGGTTACGGCGGCTACGGGACTTGACGCACTTTGTCACGCAAGCGAGGCTTACACCTCACGCAAGGCACAGCCTATGACGGACGACCTTGCTTTGAGTGCTGTCAAAAGGATTTTCGAGTATCTTCCGATAGCTTACCGTGAGCCTCAAAACGTCGAAGCGAGAGCGCAAATGAGCCTTGCCGCACTTGAGGCAGGCACGGCGTTTAATAACGCATCGGTTACAATAATTCACGGTATGTCTCGTCCGATAGGCGCACTTTTCCATGTTCCGCACGGAATAAGCAACGCAATGCTTATGACCGAGTGCTTTGATTATGTTTGCGACGGCGCTGAAAAACGCTTTGCGGATATGGCTCGTGCAATCGGAAAAGCAGACGAAGCGGACTCCGACGCAGAGGGCGCAAGGAAATTTGTTTCGGCTTGCAAGGAAATTTGCGACATATGCAATATCCCGAGCGTATCGGGTTACGGAATTGATTTAGATGAGTTCCGCAGGGCAATGCCCAAGATGGCAGAGGACGCATTTGCATCCGGTTCGCCGTCAAACACAATCAAAGAAATATCCGTTGACGATATTTTGAAAGTTTACGACAGACTTTGTAAATGATAATTTGTTGGAGGTAAAAACTATGTTAAAAATCGGTATTATCGGCGCAGGTCGTATCGGTAAGGTACACCTTGAGTCAATTTGCTACCATGTAAAAAATGCAACCGTCGTTGCAATGGCAGACCCCTTTATGAACGATGAAACAGAAAGCTTTATCAGAAGCTTCGGCGTTGAAAAGGTTTATAAGGACTACAAGGAAATCATAAACGACGCTGAAATCGACGCTGTTATGGTTTGCTCGTCAACTGACACACACGCACCCATTTCAATCGAGGCTATCAATGCAGGCAAGCACGTTTTCTGTGAGAAGCCGCTTGCAAATACAGTTGATAAAATCCTTGAAATCGCAGACGCACTCAAGGCTCATCCCGAAGTTAAATTCCAAGTTGGCTTTAACCGTCGCTTTGACCATAACTTTGCCGCTATTCGCAAGGCTTATGACGAGGGCAAGATCGGCGATGCTCAAATTCTTAAAATTACATCAAGAGACCCGCAGGCACCACCCGTCGGCTACTGTGCGGCAAGCATTTTCCTTGATATGACAATTCACGATTTTGATATGGCTTGCTTCCTTACAAACAGCGACGTTGAGGAGCTTTATGTATACGCAGACGCTCTTATCAACCCGTCAATCCGTGAGTACGGCGACTTTGATACCGCTATCATTTCACTCAAAATGGCAAACGGTGCACTCGCTGTTATCGACAATTCCCGTCAGGCTATGTACGGCTATGACCAGAGAGCAGAGCTTTTCGGCTCAAAGGGTATGGTTGCGACCTCGAACGATACGCTTTCATCAGCCGCAATTTCTACCGCTGACGGCGTAACGGGCGAAAAACCGCTTTACTTCTTCCTTGAAAGATATATGGAGAGCTTTTCCGAGGAGGTAAGACAGTTCTGCTCGGCAGTTGAAAACGATACAGAAACACCCGTCGGAATTCACGCAGGCTTGCAGTCTGTAAAAATCGCACTCGCAGCAGAAAAATCGGCAAATGAGCACAGAGCAGTTAAACTTTCGGAAATTAACTGATTTAACAGTTACAATAAAACCGCTTGCATCGGCAGGCGGTTTTGTTATATTCAAACACAATTTTGATTGACTTTGATTGCCTTTGAAATTATAATGAAAATAGCGAAGGGGTAATTAGTGGGGGTAAATATGAAAACAAAAAAATTTATGTTTGCATTTATAATGTCAGTTGTTTTGATAATTTCGATAATTGTAATAGTTATCGCTGTTAATAATAGACCCCCTGTTTATCCTAAACGGGATATAACGCAATATCATAATATTGATTTTTCAAATTGGAAAGACGGCAAGCTTATTGTAAACAATAAAGAATGTGAAGATATAACTGTTAAAATTCATCCGGACGGATATTCTGTTGTTCCGTTTGTCAGGATAGTTAAAGAAATGGGCGGTACAGTTGAGTGGAAAAACGACACTATTGCAATAGTTAAATGCAATGGCATTAAGTATAAGCTTGACCTTGACACTATTACTCTGACAAGTGCGAAAGTAAATGATTATTATAACTTGTTTGCCCTTAACGGCTATACAGAATGTGAACCGTTTTTTTATAAAGAAAATGATGAATTTTATGTCGGAGATGATTTTATAAGGGGCTTCCTTTCAACTTTGGGAGAATGTATAGAAACAAATTATACAAATAGCCTTGTTAAAGTATATGGTAATCCATATATTGATTCGGAATAGGTTAAAGGGAATATAGTTGCAAAGGCAAAGTGCGCATTTAAGAGTAATTGAACAAATAATAAGGCGTTCTGACAGAGGACGCCTTTGTTGTTATATCCAAACACAATTTTGATTGACTTTGATTGACTTTGGAATTATAATTAAAGCACAGTATTAAAGAAACGGTGATTGATATGTTGAGTGAACAACTAAAGATAATCAGAAAAGCCAATAAGTTTACCCAGCAGGAGCTTGCGGATGCAATCGGAATTGAACGTTCAACCTATGCTTCCTATGAAACGGGAAGAAATAAACCGGATGTTGTTCTTCTTAAAAGGATTGCAGATGTCTTCGGCGTAAGCTCTGATTTTATACTTGAAATCGACACAACTGCTCCTCTTAATATGGAGGATATTCCTGTACAGTATAAGAAAAAAAGCGGTAATAAGCTTGTGAGCACGCTTTCAAAAGAGGAAAAGAGCGTTCTTGCAAAGTACAGACTTTTGTCCGACAATAAGAAAACAGAACTTGTTGATTTTCTTGAAAAGAACACAGCTTTGAAATAATTATGTGATAATGAAAAAATCTCATTTGGCTGAGTGTTCATAAGGAAGTATTGGTTTCTCGCATAAAAATCCCTTATGCTTTTGCCAAAAAGCCTCGCAAGGCGACAGCCTTGCATCATTTCTTGGCTTCAGCATAAAAGAATTTTTATAACTACGAAACTGCAACGCACTTCAAAATAATATATTTGATACACGAAAAGACAACCCCCACAGATAATGCTAACACATATCTGCGGGGGTTAATGAATTATTGCGCAAAAAGATGTTGTTTTGAAGCAAAACTGCCTTATTAACACTCAGCCTTGCTTGGCAGGATTTTTTGTTTATAGGTAAACACAAAAACACACCTTTTATGGCAAATTTTTCGGGCAAATTAAGATATAATTTTTTCTAATGCATAAGCAGTTGAAATTTCCGCCGATTTATAATAATATATTATCGGTGATTATATGTTTATATGCCCTGTTTGCAAAAATGAACTTAATAAAACGGGAAAATCTCTTATCTGCTCAAACGGTCATTGCTTTGATATGGCGAAAAGCGGATATGTAAATCTTTTGCTTAAAAGCACCGGCGGAAATCACGGCGACAATAAACTTATGGTATCGGCAAGGCGTGATTTCCTCGATAAAGGGTATTATGAGCCGTTGCGTGAGGCGATTGTTAAAATGTGCCGTGAATTTACGGCTACCGGCGATATAATAGTCGATTGCGGTTGCGGCGAGGGATATTATACCTCAAAAATCGCCGAAGCATTGCCCGACAGGACGGTTTGCGGCTTTGACATTTCAAAAGATGCTCTTGCGGTAGCGGCAAGGAGAAATAAAACCGTTGAATATGCCGTTGCAAGCTCGTTTGATATTCCGTTACCCGACAGCTGTGCCGATATGATAACCGAAATTTTTTCTCCTCACAGCGAAAAGGAATTTTTGAGAATATTAAAGCCCGACGGCCGTATGCTTATGGTAATTCCGCTTGAAAATCATTTGCTTGAATTAAAGCAGGCAGTTTATGACAAGGCTTATAAAAATGAACCGTCATCCTTTGAAATAGAGGGCTTCAAGCTCTTAAAGAGCGAGAGGGTTGAATACACCGCAGATATAGCCTGCACAGAGGATATAAAAAATTTGTTTGCTATGACTCCGTATTATTATAAAACGGGTGAAAAAGAGCAGGGAAGGTTAAATACTTTACAGAGGTTAAATGTAACTTTGAGTTTTGCCGTGCTTTGTTACGGCTTGTAAAGTATAATGTTATTGCAGTTTTTTAAACTTTAATGTATAATAAAGATTAGGCATAATTTAGGAATAGAACAGAGGTGCTTTGATTATGGAAAAGAACAGCGTTAAAATCAATATAGCAGGAGTAGATTACTCACTCAGAACGGATGAAAGCGTTGAGCTTACAATGGAGCTTGCAAAGGAGATTAACTCCAAAATAAATGAGATAAGAACGGAAAATCCTTTCATTTCAACAAGTCAGATTGCAGTACTTATAGCACTCGAATACGGTTGCAACTGCAAAAAGGCTGAAAAGAAAACGGAGGAGCTTCGTGCGGATATGAAAAATTATCTTGAGGACACCGCAAAAGCACAGTCCGAAAGAGACTTCTATAAAAGAGAAATTGACAGAATGAAAGCAGATGCGAAAGCAAAGTCAAATCAGATAAATCTGTTTTCCGAAGAACAATGACGGCTGAAATCCTTGCACCGGCAGGTAACTTTGACGCTCTTGTTGCGGCGGTGCGAAGCGGTGCAAACGCCGTGTATTTCGGCACGGGTATTTTTAACGCAAGACGTAATGCCGACAATTTCGACGGCGACGGACTTAAAAAGGCGGTTGATTTTTGCCATCTTCATTCGGTTAAATGCCATATAACGCTTAACACGCTTGTTTCGGACAGCGAGCTTTCAGAACTTGAAAACACAGTCCGTCTGATTTGTGAAAGCGGAGTCGATGCCGTCATAGTCCAAGATTTAGGTGTTGCAAGTATAGTAAAAAGCATTTGTCCCGAGATGGAAATGCACGCTTCAACCCAACTTTCAACAGGAACGCTTGAGGGAATTAAAACGCTTGCCGATTTAGGCTTTTCAAGGGCGGTTTTGCCGAGAGAACTCTCAAAATCGGAAATAAAATATATTGCCGATAATTCTCCGATAGAGCTTGAGGTGTTTGTTCACGGCGCACTTTGTATGAGCGTGTCGGGACAATGCCTTTTGTCTGCCATGCTCGGCTCACGAAGCGGAAACAGAGGACTTTGCGCACAGCCTTGCAGATTGCCGTTTCAAATTGACGGCGGTACGGGTACGGATTTGAGCTTAAAGGATCTGTCGCTCGTCGAATATCTTTCGGAGCTTGCCGATATGGGTATAGCTTCTTTCAAAATCGAGGGAAGAATGAAACGTCCCGAATACGTTTCGGCGGCGGTTATAGCTTGCAGGGAAAGCCTCGACGGAGCATATACACAGCAAAGGCGGAACGAATTGCAGTCGCTGTTTTCACGCTCGGGCTTTACGGACGGTTATTATATATCCTCTCTCGGACGGAATATGTTCGGTAAAAGAGAAAAAGAAAACGTAACCTCTGCGACAACGGAATTACTTAAAAAATACGAAAAAATATACGAGAAAGAAATGCCCGTACATAAGGTGGATTTTGTGTTCACGGCTTATGAAAACGAAGCACCGACGCTTGCCGCAAAGACGGGCAGAATTAACGCTTTTACGCAGGCGGATATTGTCTGCGAAAAGGCTATAAACAGACCCTTGACAGAGGAAGCGGTTAAAACACAGCTTGAAAAGTGCGGCGGTACGGTCTTTTATTCGGGAGAAATACATACGGATATTTCCGATGGCATAAGTATACCCGTTTCGGCGATAAATGCTTTAAGACGTGAGGTGTTGGCTGAGTTATCGGAAAAATTGACCGAAGTCTCCGAAAGAGAATTAAACGAATTTGATTTTCGCTTGCAGGACAGGGCGAGGGGGAGCAAAAGGCTCTATCTCTGCTTTAGCAATGCCGAAAGCATACCCGAAAATGCTTCCTGCGACAGAATGTTCCTGCCGCTTGATACCGATAGGAGCGTTTTGGAAAAATATTCGGCAGGTGTGAGCGTACCGAGAGGAATTTTCGGGAATTACGATAAGATAGTTGAGAAAATCAGAAAAAGCGGTGCTAAATATGCCCTTTGCAACACCCTTGATGCCGTTTGTGCGGTGAAAGAGGCAGGAGTTGAGATAATCGGCGGCCCGTTTTTGAATGTGTTTAACTCGCAGTCATTAAAGGTTTTGGAAAAGCTTGGAATTAAAGAAGCGGTTTTGTCATATGAATTGACTGTTGCGAAAATTTCACAGCTTTGCGGAAACGTCAAGCGAGGCTGCGCCGTTTACGGCAGGACTCCGCTTATGCTTACGAGGAATTGCCCCGTTAAAAACGCAAAGACCTGCGCTGAGTGTAAAAAGAGCAGCTCCTTGACCGACAGAAAGGGAATTTCTTTCCCTGTGATTTGTGAAAACGGCTTTTCACAGCTTTTAAATTCAAGACCGACATATATGCTCGACAGATTGTCGGAGATTAAAAACACGGATTTTGATATAATGTTTTTCACGCTTGAAACGAAAAAACAGGCGGCAGAGATTATATCCGATTATAAAAAGCACTCTGCGCCCGACGGCGAATTTACCCGAGGACTTTTTTACAGAGGAGTAGAATAATGAAAGAACTTAAAATCAAAAAAGTAAGAGAAAACGCAAAGCTTCCCACAAGGGCAACCGAGGGCTCGGCAGGCTATGATTTATATGCTTGTATCGATAAGCCGTTGACCTTGAAGGCAGGCGAAACCGCAATCATTCCTACGGGTATCGCAATAGGACTTGACAATCCGCACTATGCTGCGTTTATCTATTCAAGAAGCGGCATTGCAATAAAGCACGGAATAGGACTTCTCAATTCCGTAGGTGTTATCGACAGCGATTACAGAGGCGAAATTTGCGTAGGTGTTATCAATCAGATTTCGGAAGCCTATGAAATTCAGCCGTTTGAAAGAGTTGCACAGATGATTATAGAACCTGTTGAACTTCCCGAACTTACAGAGGTGTCGGACTTGGATGATACTTCAAGAGGTGCCGGCGGCTTTGGCTCGACAGGCACAAAATAAAAATTTCAAATTATGCAATAATCAACCGAAGAACTAACGGAGGATAAAAATGACAGCAGATAATTTATGTATGGGTTGTATGAAGGAGATAGGAAATGTTCAGCAATGTCCCTTTTGCGGATTTCATAACGATACGGTTGCTCCTGCGCCGTATTTGCCTTTGAGGACCGTTATAGGCGGAAGATATACTGTCGGTAAGGTCATTTCCGCATCGGGCGACGGTGTCACATATATTGCTTGGGATAATGAGAGCAGGGAAACCGTAACAGTTCGTGAGTTTTTACCTGTTGAGAATATAACAAGACTGCAAGGACAGACAGAGGTTATCGTAAACGAGGACAGCAGACTTGTTTTTTATGACAGCGTACGTGAATTCCTCGCTCTTAACAGAAAACTTGCAATGAGCAGAAATTTATCGGCGCTTATCCCCGTTATAGATATAATTGAGGAAAACAACACGGCGTATGCGGTAAGCGAATACCTTGAAACGATTACTTTAAGGGATTTTCTTTTGAAGAGCAGAACGGGCTATCTCGGCTGGGACAGAGTTAAAACTCTTATGATGCCTGTGCTTACAACAGTCGCTTCGCTTCATTCAATGGATATTTATCACAGAGGCATTTCGCCGAATACACTTGTTCTCGGAAGAGACGGCAAGCTTCGTCTTACAGGCTTTATGATTTCCTCCGCACGTTGTCTTAAAACAAGAGTTAAGCCGGAAATGTTCCCCGGATATGCCGCAATCGAGCAGTATCACGATGTTGATGATACAGGCGCTTGGACGGATGTTTACGGTATTGCCGCTGTAATTTACAGGGCGCTTATCGGAAGTACACCCGCAGAGGCTTCGGAGAGGATAACCAACGATAAACTTATGATTCCGCCGAAGTTCGCCGAGGCTTTACCTGCATATCTTGTATCGGCTCTTGACCACGCTCTTACAATCGAACCGGGTGACAGAACAGCTACAGTAGACGAGCTTCGTGAAGAGCTTTCGGGTTCACCGAGTACTATGGCGTCAAACGCTATCCACGAGGTAAGAGAGCGTGAGGTTGAAGCTCCCACAACGACAGAGGATGAGGTTGCCGAAAGAAAGCGCCTTGAAAAGCTTGCACGTCAAGAACAGCAGAAACATGAGCAAATTAAAATGGCTCTTATTGCGTTTGCAATTTGCTTGGGAATCGGTGTGTTGGCTCTCGGCGGATGGCTGACATATGACCATTTCAAAAACAATCCAAAAGAGCCTACCACAGAAGGCGTTGCACCGATGATTGAAGTGCCGAACTTTGTCGGACAGAGCTATTCGAGAATTTCCAATGACGAGGTTCAGAAAACACGCTTTAAGTTTACGGTTGATTATCAGTATTCAGACAGCGCTGAAGCAGGCGTTATAATCGGGCAAAACCTTGAAGCGGGAACTCAGACAGAGCAAGGCTCCGAGCTTAAATTGACCGTCAGCAAGGGTATCGAATACGTTACGCTTATCGATGTTTCGGGTATGGATTACAACAAGGCGTTCAACCTTTTGACCGAGGCAGGCTTCGTATGCAAAAAGGTTGAAAAGAATAATGATGGCTCGCACACGGCAAACGAGGTTATTACGGTAACGCCTGAGGCAGGCAAGGAATATGAGCGTGGCAAGGAAATCTACGTTCAGGTTTGGGGTACTCCTCCTACAACCGCACCGACAACCAAAAGGAACTTGCTCGGTGAATTAGGCGGCGGACTTTTCTGATATAAACAAAATTATGAGTCTTATGAGGATTTTGCTTCATAAGACTCTTTTTTTTGACAATTTTTTTGACGGCTTCGGTGTAATATTTCGTTGAAAGGAATGATTAAATGAACGTTAAAACAGAAATAAACGGCACGTCGGTCACAGCCTTTTTAAGCGGAGAAATTGACCATCACAACGCACCGCAAATAAGAGAGGCAATTGATGAATGTGTGGCTTTTCGTCAACCGAATAAGCTGATACTCGATTTCGGCGAGGTAACCTTTATGGATAGCTCGGGAATAGGACTTGTTATGGGCAGATACAGACTCATCGAGGGTAAAAACTGCTCATTTTATATCATCAATCTGTCCGAGCACGCATACAGGGTTATGCAGCTTGCAGGGCTTGAAAAAATAGCGGTATTGAAAAAGAAAGCGAGGGAGTCGGTAAAATGAAATACTTAAACGAAGTAAAAATTCAGCTTGAAAGCCGTTCGGTAAACGAGGGATATGCACGTCTTGCGGTGTCGTCATTTGCTGCACAGCTTGATCCCACGGTAGAGGAAATAAACGACATAAAAACAAGCGTCAGCGAGGCGGTAACTAACTGCATTGTTCACGCTTACAAGAATAAGGTCGGCAAGATTTACATAACCGTCAGAATTTTTGAAAACTCGGTTGTTGAAATAAAAATCCGTGACAAGGGGTGCGGAATTGAAAATATTGAACAGGCTATGCAGCCGCTGTACACCTCGCTCGGCGGGGATAGGGCAGGGCTCGGCTTTACCGTAATGGAAAACTTTTCGGATAAAATCAAGGTTCGTTCAAGGGTAAATGTGGGTACGACTGTGACGATTATCAAAAAAATTAAAGGCAGAAACGCTTTGTAATGACTCGTGATGAGCTGATAAGCAATAATTTAGGGCTTGTTCATTCCTGCGCAAACAAATTCAGAAACAGGGGTATCGAATATGACGATTTGTACTCGGCAGGATGTCTTGGGCTTGTCAAGGCGGCAGACGGCTTTGACGAAACGCTCGGCTACCGTTTTTCAACCTATGCCGTGCCTGCTATTTTAGGCGAAATTAAGCGTCTTTTCAGGGATGGCGGTGCAGTTAAAGTCAGCCGTTCATTAAAGGAAAAATCAAGAGAGGCTGTGAGGCTTCGTGATGAGCTTTCCGTGTCGCTCGGCAGAGAGCCGACAGTTTCGGAATTGTCCGAGAAACTCGGAATAAACGAGTTTGAGACAGTTGAACTTTTGAATATCGCCGTACCGCCTGCATCGCTTACCGCAACCGACGAGGAGGGGGAACGGCAAATCGATATTCCCGTTGACTTCGGCGAAGAGCAGATACACAATTCAATAGCTCTGCGAGAGATAATCGGGGAAATGCCCGAAAGCGACAGACGGCTTATAGAACTGCGATATTACAAGGGTTTAACGCAGACCGTCACGGCGGAAAAATTAGGACTTTCACAGGTTCAGGTGTCACGCAGAGAGCGTTTATTGCTTCAGGAAATGCGTAGAAAAATGACAGGATAGATTTAGTAGTGGAAATTTTCAAAAAAGTATGTTATTATATATAAATCGACCTGTGTCGAGTTTGTGAGGTGTAGCATATGAATTTTGAAAAAAATCACTTTATAAAAAAGATATTTGCAACTGTTTTGGCAATTGTGATTGCGGTGCTGTCGTTGTCATCCTGCTCCACGAAGGTCAAAACTTCGGTGTCTGCCAATTCCGAAATCAACGAAGCGGCATATTCTTCACGCAATAATCACATTACAAATACAAATTCCTTGATTTATGTTGCAAAGTCAGGCTTGCTTGAACTCTATTTTGACAGAACAACCTACAACGTTGCAATTAAGGATACAAGCACAAACAAAACATGGTATGCGCTTCCCGTGGCTTCCGACGGCGACGAAACCACACCTGCGGCGGTACTTGAAATGACTCTCTCCTCGGAGGGCGGAAAGTATAAGCTCAATTCGCAGGATAACTCGGTTGCGTTTTCCTCGGCTTCTTTTAAGCCTGTAAACAACGGTATTCAAGTAACTTATAATATGGCTTTAACCGCCGAGAATGCACTTAAAGCCTATAACGAGGTTGGAAACGGAGAAATCTATGCTTCCGTCAGCGTTACCTTCTCGCTTGCGGACGGCGCATTTTACGCTAAAATCAACAGCGGCGACATAACCGTAAGCAAGGGCTATGTTATTGAAAAGCTTGAGCTTCTCAACTATTTCGGTGCGTCAACCGTTGCAGAGAGCGACGACTATATCTTCGTTCCCGACGCAAGCGGTGCGCTTATTATGACAGGTAGCGGTGCGACGGACTCTTATGAGTCAAGAACGTATTCTGTTTACGGCAAGGATAAGGCATTGAAGCAGGCTTCGACAGATGAAATTTCTGCGGACGCCATTATGCCCGTATTCGGTATGAAGTCCTCGCAAAACGCTTTCCTCGGTATAGTTTTGGGCGGAGATACGGTAGCCGATATTACTTCACACAGAAAGGTTTATAACGAGGGCGGCACATACAACCGTGTCGGCGCAAGCTTTAGAATAACCGATGTTTCCTATATCACAAATTCAACAGGCAAAAAGACCACAAGATATGTCGGCGAGACTTATACGGGTGAAATAAATATCTGTTACAGATTTTTGTCGGGCAAAAACGCTGTTTATTCGGGACTTGCTTCTGCTTGCAGAGAGGTGCTTATAAGAGAGTCTGTCATCCCGTCAAAGGTTGTTGAAAGCACAGACCACATTCCGCTTATGCTGACCGTACAGGGTGCGATAGCTAAGAATTCCGCACATTCCTATAAGACCTTGTCCGACTACGAGCAAACGCTTGACCTTCTCGGACAGCTGAAGGCAAAGGGTGTAAACAGTATCACCTTGAGATATAAGGGTATGCTTGACGGTGCGGATAATCAGGATGAAATATCTTCGGCATCTCCGATTAAGGTGCTCGGCAGCAAAAAGGACTTTGCGGCACTTGAGCAGTATGTAAAAACGCAGAAGTTTACAATGTTTACCGATTTAAGCCTTGTAAATTATAACAAAAAGGGCTCTTCGTCATTGGCTGCTTACGATATAACGGGCGAAAAGCTTAAAACAGATTATAATAACATCTATTCCTCCGTTGCGGGAAAGGAAAACAGGACAAGCTATGCGCTCAATCTTTCAAAGCTTGAGGACGGCGTGCTCTCCTTTATAAAAAACAACAAGAATTATCCGGTTGACGGCTACTGCATAAACGATGTCGGAAGCAGTCTTTATTCCGATTATTCGGGAGAGAAGCATACGAGAAGCAATGCGGTTAATATAATTACCTCGCAGCTTTCCGTGCTTGGAAATAACCATCAAATGATGATTGAAAACGGAAATTTCTGTATGCTTTCCAATGCAAACGCCGTTGTAAATCTTCCGACCAAGACAGCCTACGAGGAGGACGGTGCGGTTTACAGAGCAATTCCGTTTGCGCAAATCGTGCTTCACGGAATAGTTGATTACTCTAATGAGCCGATGAATTTGAGTGAAAATTCAAAGCAAGCGTTTCTCAAATCAATCGAGTACGGTGCAATGCCGTCTTATGAATGGACTTACGTAAAGACCGATAATGAGGAATTTGACGCAAAGTACAACTATGAGTCGCAGATAACTCAGGCGGCAGATAACTACATGCTCGCCGATAACACAATAGGCAATCTCCGTTCGGCAAGAATTACGAACCACTATCAAATCCAAAACGGAGTTTACTGCACGGAATACAACAACAGCATTGTTATCTATTTCAATTACAATTCCGAAGCGGTTACGGTAAACTCAATTACCGTTGAGCCTATGAGCTGTATCAGAGCTAACTGATAACACATAACGGAATGTGTCGAAGCTTTCGGCATATTCCGTTGTTTAATATTTACCGAAAGAAGCAATTTCAAGTGAAAACTAATTATCAAGCCTTAATGGAAAATGAATTTGAAAAAATTGAGGGCACGGGTAAAAAGCCTGTACTTTTGCTTCAGTGCTGTTGTGCGCCGTGTTCAAGTGCCGTTATCGAAAGGCTTCGGGAGCATTTTGCGGTTAAGCTCTATTTTTATAACCCAAACATATATCCCGAAGCGGAATATCAAAAACGCCTTGAACAGTTTGATAAATTGCTTTCCGACGGCTTCGGAGAGGGGATAGAGCAGGTATCGGCAAAATATGACCAAGCTGAGTTCTTCGATTTTGTCAAAGGCTTGGAAAATGAAAAAGAGGGCGGAGCAAGATGCGCAAGGTGCTTTGTTTTAAGACTTAGTGAGACCGCAAGGAGAGCAAAGGAAATCGGCGCAGATTATTTTTGCACAACGCTTACCGTAAGCCCTCATAAGAACGCCGAGGTCATTAACAATATCGGAATGAAATTGCAAGATGAATACGGTGTAAAATATCTCTTGTCCGATTTCAAGAAAAAAGAGGGTTACAAGCGTTCAACCGAGCTTTCAAAACAGTTTGACCTTTACAGGCAAAACTATTGCGGATGTAAATTTTCAATGTGGTTTGACGAGGAAAATTCCGACAATAAATAAAAAAAGAACTGTAAATCTCTTGATTTACAGTTCTTTTTTATATGCAGTAATAATTCAGATCCCAGCAGGGAATGTATCTGTGGTGTCGCAGATATATTTTGTAATCGGGGTTTAATTCGAGTATTTTAAGCGGTATTGAGTATATGTCCTCGCTTTTGTGATAGGCGGCTATATTGAGTTTAGGTTTTAACTGCGTAAATGTCTTTTCACAGCAGTGCAGCATTTCATTTTCACAGCCCTCAATATCGGCTTTTAAATATGTGACGGGGAAATCCTCGCAGAGGAAATCAACTGTTCTGACTTGTGTTTCGTCGCCCGAGTCGGAAATTGCATTTCTTCGTCCGCTTTTTCCGTTAAAATAAACCGTCTTGTTTTCGTCAAGTATTCCGCAGTTTACGAAATAAAAATTTTCCTTGTCGGGAAAATGCTCTTTTAGCTTCCTAAAGCTCTTTTTATCAGGCTCAACTGCCTTTACGGACGAATATTTACCGCCCGTGTAATGTAGAAATTCATCAACGGTATCGCCCTTGTATGCGCCGAGATCAAGGTAGCTTTCGTTTTCTCCCAATTTGAGAATATTGTAAAACGCCTCGTCCTTATCCGTTTCATTTGCGAAAAGATATGACAGCTCTCCCGTCAAGCTGAAATTGAGAAAATCCGAGAAAACAAGCTTTGATTTTTCATCCGCAAGCACCGAATAAACCCTTTCAAGCTCCGACTTATGCGAAACGATAAATTCTCTGTTCAAAAAAGCTTCGCCGAAAGCCGGAACACAGGGAACAAGCAATTTATGTCTCTTTGAGAGATTCAGTATATTTTCAATGACCTCTTCCCTTTGCGAAGCGAAGCCGACGGTGATTACGAAGTCCGAAAATTCATTTTCAAAATCCGAAACGCTCTTGACCTTAAAGCCTCTGAAGTATCTGTCCCTGACAAAGCCGTCCGAAGCCATAACGCCCGACAGCTTAATTCCGAGCCTTTCATATTCGTCAATCACTCTGTCCGCACCGTTGCCCGTGCCGTAGAGAATTATCGGCAAATCCGTGCTTTTGAGATATTCCCAAGCGGATTGATTTTTCAAAATTTCCTCAATCATCATTTTCTCCGTATCACTTTATAATGTCTAATTCTATCACACATGGTCATCTTCGTCAAAATAATTTCTAATATCCTCCAAAACTTTTTTCTCAATTCTCGAAACATAGGAGCGTGAAATTTTAAGCTCCTTTGCGATTTCTTTTTGCGTTTTCGGGAAACAGCCGTTCAGCCCGTAATGCTTTATCAAAATCGCCTTTTCTCTGTCGTCGGGCATTTCGGAAATATACTTGCGAAGCTTTTCAATTTTCATTTTTTGGTAAATGTCGTCGCAAACCGTGTCATCGGTGTAAATAGTCTCCGAAAGCGTCAGCGGATTACCCTCGGGGTCGGTGTCGATAGGCTCGCTCATTGAAATATCCTGCGAGGTTTTCTTTTGATTTCTGAAATACATCAATATTTCATTTTCAACGCATCTTGCAGCATAGGTCGCAAGCCGTGTGCCTTTATCGGGCTTAAAGCTGTTTACTGCCTTGATAAGACCGATTGTGCCGACGGATATTAAATCGTCTTGATCGGAATAATTGGAATAATATTTCTTGATAATATGCACCACAAGTCGCAAATTGTGCTCTACAAGCTCATCTCTTGCCGTTTCGTCTCCGTTTTGTAAGCGTTCGAGTGCCTCACGCTCCTGCTTTGCGGTCAAGGGCTTCGGAAATGAGCCTTGATTTTGAATGTGAAGCATAAGGTAGAACATATTTGCGAAAATCGATTGGAACAATAAAGCCAACAAAAAAATCACACCCTTTCTCAAAATCATATGAGTAAAAGGTGTGAAATTTGCAAGTCCGTATTAAGTTTTAATTAAACCGTAAGAGCCGTTATAATGCTTGAATAGAGTTTAACAGGGTCTTTAAGATAATTGTCTTTAATCGTCTGTGCCTGCAGGCTGTCTCCTGCAAAAAGAGTAAGACGCATAAGCTCGTCATTACCGCTCATTAACGAAAAAACAACATTATATCCGCCGTTGTCGAGCTTGATTATGTCAACCTTGTTTTCCTTTTCAACTCTCTTAAAGGTCATAAGCTTAATAGCCGAGTTCACCGCACGCTCTCTGACGGTAATCGGCAAGGTTGTTTCAAGGCTTTCCGCAATTTCTCTGCCTCTCGGAAGAATGACAAAGCATTCCTCGTCATTTTCAATAACGGTGTCAATGCTTGCGTTTGAGAGCAATTCCGTTAAAGCCTGATTTATTTCAAAGTAGTTTGCAAGTCCGTTTTCAAGCACAGCGTCGTTGAGCTGGCTTTTTTCAAGCGGCTTGTCTATTGTTTTAAGCAGATAACAGATAAGCAGACGTATTTCCTCACGGTTACGAAGTCCGCCCAATTCAATTCCTGCGTCAAAAGCGTCAAATTCCATAATGTTCTCCAATTAAATATTTAATTACCCTCTAATTTTACCCTACCTAATAAAATTTGTCAATTTACTCAAACAATTATTTGCATTGTGTTATATAAGTGTGATACAATAAAATGTAAAATTATGTTTCGATAAAAGGGTGCATTATGGAAGTTGCTGTTATCGGCGGCGGTGCGTCGGGTATTGTCTGTGCCGTTGCATTAAAACAACAGAATAGAAACATCGGCGTTACAGTCTACGAAAAGATGCCGAGGATACTCAAAAAAATTCTCGTAACGGGAAACGGAAGATGTAACCTTACAAATATCGGCTCGTCTGCGGAATTTTTCAGAGGCGATACGGAAATTTTGGCAGGCGCTTTTTCAAAATATCCGCCTAAGAGCAACATTGAGTTTTTCAACTCCTTAGGTCTTTTGACAAGGACGGAGGCGCAGGGCAGGGTTTATCCCGTATCGGGACAGGCTTCGGCTGTGGTAAACGCTTTGTTGTGTGAGGTCAAAAGTATAGGAATTAAAGTGCTGACCGATACCGAAATAACAGAAATTAAGCGTACTCAAAACTGCTTTTTGTTAAACGGAAGCTACAAGGCGGATAAGCTCGTTATAGCTTCGGGAGGAAGTGCCGCAAAGGCTCAGGGCACGGACGGCGGTTCGTTTAAACTTCTCAAAAGTTTAGGTGTGAAAATCGTACCGCCCGTTCCTGCTTTGACAGGCGTTATAATCGACGGCTTCCCGAAATCGGTAAAGGGCGTCCGCAATATCTGTACGGCAGAGCTTTTTGTTGACGGCGAGAGCAGATATAAAGAAAAAGGCGAAGTTCAATTCAATGATTACGGCGTATCGGGTATTCCGATTATGCAGCTTTCAGGAATCGTTGCAGAAAACAAGGGTAAAAATATGACTCTTTCCCTTGACCTTTTACCTGATATAAACGAAAATGAGCTTGCGAAGTTTTTGCTCTCACAAAAGAAAAAATATACCGACAAAACCGCCGAGGAATTGGTTGTCGGTATTTTACCGAAAGCGCTCGGAAGCTATGTTTTGCTTCTTGCCAATATAAAAAGTGCACAATTTCTTAAAGCAATTCCCGACGGCAAAATCAAAGCCTTTTCAAGCAAGGTTAAAAAGCTTCAATTAAAGGCGGTTGGAGCTCGTGGCTTTGAGTTCGCTCAGGTAACCTCGGGCGGAGTGCCGAAAAGCGAAATAAATCCGCATACGCTTGAATGTAAAAATGTAAAAGGTTTGTATGTTACGGGCGAAGCTGTGAATATTTACGGCTTGTGCGGCGGCCATAATCTTCAATGGGCGTGGAGCTCGGGACGGCTTTGCGCAGAGGCAATATTAAAGGAGAATACCGTTGTTAAGAATAAATGAAATTAAGCTTCCGCTTGACTATGAGGACGAGCAGAACGATTTGAAAAAAGAAGTTGCAAGACTTTTGAAAATTAAAAGCGGCGACATCAAAACGCTTGAAATATACAAAAAGAGTGTAGATTCACGAAAAAAGAACGATATAAAATTCATTTTTTCCGTTGATATTACCGTTGACGACGAAGAAGCGTTGCTTATGCGAAACTCTGCACCGAGAGTTCAAAAGGTAGAAAAATACGTTTATACCTTACCCGAAAACAAAAGAACTTCACAGCTTCGACCTGTTGTTGTCGGCTTCGGACCTGCCGGAATGTTCGCTTCGCTTATGCTTGCAAGGGCAGGCTTAAAACCGTTGATAGTCGAGCGTGGTCAAAAAGTTGACGAGAGAACGAAAAGCGTTTACACCTTTTGGAATGACAGAGTGCTTGATACCGATTCTAATATTCAGTTCGGCGAGGGCGGAGCAGGTACTTTTTCCGACGGAAAGCTTACAACGGGAATTAAGGACAGCAGAGTTAGAGAGGTCTTTTGCGAGTTCTGCCGTAACGGCGCACCGGAAGAAATAATGATTTCCGCTTTGCCGCATATCGGAACGGACAAGCTAAAGGGCGTTGTAAAGTCCTTGAGAGAAAAGGTTATTTCACTCGGCGGCGAGTTCAGATTTGAAACAAAGCTTACCGATATAATTATATACAACGGCTCTGTTCAGGGCGTTACGCTTACCGAGAAAAACGGAAAAACTTATGATTTTGAAACCGATACCGTTATTTTGGCTATCGGTCATTCTGCAAGAGATACCGTTGAAATGCTCTACAACAAAGGTGTGCCGATGCTTCAAAAGCCGTTTTCTGTCGGTGCAAGAATTGAGCATAAACGAGAAATGATAAACGAATCACAGTACGGCAAGTTTGCAAATCACCCGAGACTCGGTGCAGCAAGCTATAAGCTTGCCTGTCATCCGCAAGGGGGCAGAGGAGCGTACACCTTTTGTATGTGCCCGGGCGGTACGGTTGTGTGTGCTTCAAGTGAGGAAAACACAGTTGTCACAAACGGTATGAGCGAGTACGCAAGAGATAAGGAAAACTCAAACTGTGCCGTGCTTGTCGGAATTTCTCCCGAGGATTTCAATTCGGATCATCCGCTTGCAGGAATGTATATGCAGCGTGAAATCGAGAAAAAAGCCTTCTTGATGGGCGGCGGAGATTATTCCGCACCGTCGCAGCTTGTAAAGGATTTCTTGAATAATATGGCTTCGACAGGTTGCAAAAATGTAAAGCCGTCCTTCCCGACAGGTGTAAAATATACGAATTTAAGGGATTTGCTTCCCGAAAAGGTTACAAATACAATGTGCGACGCCCTTGTTAAGATGGATAAAATGCTTTCGGGCTTTGCGTGTGACGATGCATTGTTGACAGGACCCGAAACGAGAAGTTCTGCGCCTGTTCGCATTGTTCGTGATGAATTTATGCAGACAAAAATAAGAGGCTTGTACCCTTGCGGAGAGGGAGCAGGCTATGCAGGCGGTATAGTGTCGGCAGGTGTTGACGGAATTAAGGTTGCCGAGGCAGTTCTCGGCGATGAGAGGTAAAAGATATGATAAATGTTATGCCCAAATGGGGCCCTTATTCAAAAAAGTATTTCGGAATTTCAAAAATAGTCGATCACAAAAGCGAAAGCGGCGTAAGGTTTGACCTCGTGGTGCTTCCGTGCGTTTCAAACACGGACGCTAAAGTCCCAAATGTTACAATCCCCGTCGGAGTTCATCCGTGGGAGTGTAAGAGCGACTATTCCTACTATTCTTACAGGCAGGACATTGAATGGAAGGACGTTATCTATTCCGATGTTTCGTTTACAAGGCTTGACGACCACTCAACGCTTGTCAGAACGGAAATTTTCAACAATTCGGATATGATGCAGAATTGTCTTGTTAACTTCTTTTCTTCTGTTCAGTTCCCGACTGTCAACAGGGTTACTCTCACCTTGCCCGAAAAGTGCGATTTCAAAAAGGCGCTCGATTATGAAGCTTATGAATACAACACCCCCCGTCCGTGGGACAAGGAAACTATGGACGCTATGCACAAGGGCGAGTTCTTCGACGACCGATTTTATCTTCATAAGGGTTTGGGCGACAGAGATAACAACAGGTATATTCTTCCGAAATACTCAAAGCTCGGCGAAGAAAAAAATGATACAATTATCTATAATTTTGATCTTAAAAATAACTATGACAATGCTGTTTTAACAGTCAGATACCGCACAACATCTGTAAAGGTTTCTAACTTTACAATAAACGGCAATTCCTTTAGCTTCAAGGCTTGTGACGATTTGCAGCTTGCTGAAATTCCGCTTGGTGCGTTAAACGGAGAAAAATTCACATTAAAGCTCATTTCCGAGGGAACGGGCGGTATCGAATTTGACTTTTTTGCAATAACCGAAGCGGAAGACAGTGAAAAAATCACAACCGCAATTGAAAAGAATAACTTTATGCCGACGGTAACGTGTGAGGAAAACGAAAACGGAAAAACCGTCAAAATGAAATATCAGGATATATCCGATACCTTTGTTTTGAGAACGTTTAATGCTCAAACAAGACTTCGTGAAATTCCGACAGGCTGTCTTGAGGATGTTCCGACGCCGAGAATTTCGCAGCCCGATCCGAGCTTCGACAATATGATGGAGACCTTTTCGGGCGAGTTTTCGTGGAAGCATTCCGACGAGGGCTATTATCAAAATACGCTTGTACATACTCTCTATGTACCGTCACACACAAGCCATATTGAGTACGCTGTCATTTCCGATTGCGAAACCGAATACAAAACAACCGAGGAATACGAAAAAATATATCTTTCCGCCAAAAATTCGGCTGAAAAAATAAGGCTCAATGAGGCAGGAAAAAAATATGAGTTTTCAAATGAGCTTTTGCGTGCCGCTATGTTCCAAAATACGGTTTATCCGCTTTACCATCACGGCGATTATGTGGTGCATCACACCCCCGGTAAGCGTTGGGACTCATTCTATACTTGGGATTCGGGTTTTATCGGACTTGAAATGAATATGTATAATCCGAAAATTGCAGAGTATATTCTCGACCTCTATTTGAGCGAGGAGGACAATAAGGACTATGCCTTTTTGCTTCATGGCTCTCCTGTTCCCGTGCATATTTATCAATATTACGATATGCTTTCCCGCACCAACGACAAGACAAAGCTTTATGGCTACTATGACCGTGTAAAGAGATTTTATGAATTCCTTTGCGGCAGGGCAGACGGCTCGACAACCGCAAAATTCAAAAGCGGTATGACAACTACCTTTGAGTATTTCTACAACTGCTCGGGTATGGACGATTTGCCGCCGCAGGTTGAAACATACAGAAGAAAGCTTCAGCTTTTGACAGCTCCGTGCATATCCTCGTCGCAGGTAATAAGATGTGCGAAAATCCTTTCTGTAATTGCCGAACATCTCGGTAAAACAGAGGATTCAGAGCAGTACAAGGCGGATATTAAACGTGTGTCCGACGGCTTGCGGACCTATTCGTGGGACGAGGACGCAGGCTATTTCTCATATGTCGTTCACAACGAAAACGGCGAGCCTAAAGAGCAGTTGAGAAGCCAAAGCGGAGAAAATATGAACAAGACAATGGACGGTATTTATCCGCTTATCGCAGGTGTTACAGACGAAAATCAGACGAAAAAAATTCTTTCTCATATTAAAAGTGAGGAGGAAATGATGAGCAAGGTCGGCATTTCCGCAGTTAATATGAAAGCAGGCTATTATGCTACAAACGGCTATTGGAACGGCAATGTATGGTTTTCGCACCAATGGTTTGTTTGGAAAACAATGCTTGACCTCGGCGAAAGCGACTTTGCATATAAAATCGCAAAAACAGCTCTCGACGCTTGGAAAAAAGAGGTTGAATATTCTTATTACACCTTTGAAATGATGTCCATAACAACGGGCAGAGGCGGTTGGTTTCACAATTTCGGCGGACTTTCCGCACCTGTGAATATCTGGGCAAACGCCTATTATAATCCGGGTACATTCAGCTTCGGCTTTGATGTTTTCTGTGAGAACAGCGATTTTTCCGAGGAATTTACAAGCTTTAATGCAACCGTCAGCCATTACAATGCCCAAAGGTCAACGGTAATCGTTGTAATGAACGATAATTACGATTACAAAGTAACTCTAAACGGAGAAGAAGCCGAGGTTGTAATCAGAGAAAATGGAACGCTTGAAATTGCAATTCCCGAGGACGTCAAAACGGCTGAAATATCCGTTCAGCTTGTGTAATCTTCTATGATTTTCAATATTTCTTCGTCTGTTTGAGCACTTATACCTGATTTGATTTTAATTTGCTCATTTTGCGGAAGCGAAGAAAGATAAACCTCGTATATTTCAACGGGCATTGAATATCCACGCTTGAAAAGGGCTAATTTTCCGTCATATTGCGACAGCGTATAAAGCGGCGAGGGGCTTGTAGTTTCGGGCGGCGGTGTCGCTTTTTCGTATTTTGCGCCGAGAGAAAATGCGGTGACGGCAAACACCGTCAAAAGCAAAACGGAGGCGACGACTATGCCCTTAATAAATATCCTTTGCACAAAATCACTCCTTTGAGTTATTTTCGGCAAAAGGCTCTTAAATTAAACACTTATTCAAAATTTTATATTTTTTTATAAAACAGATGAAATAATCGCAAAATTATGTTACAATACTTTTTATGGTGAATTATAGCGTACGGAGGAACTACATATGGCAAAAAATGTGCGTACAAAACCGAAAAAACAGAAGAAACAGCTCAATCCTAAGGCTAAGAAGGCAATTACCGCTTTGTTGGCTTTGGCTTTTACCGCACTTGTTTCTCTTGTAATAGTTTGCACATATCTGCTGATTTTTATGACCTCTTATGTCAACGGCGAGGCTAAAATCGACATTGCCGACTACAAGGAAAATCAGGCGCAGACGACAATAGTTTACGCTTACAATTCAAATGCTGAGGCGGTTGAGCTCACAAGGCTTCACGGCGAGCAGAACCGTGTTTGGACGAGCATTGACGAAATTCCCGAAAGTCTTCAAAAGGCATATATCGCCCTTGAGGATAAGCGTTTTGAAAAGCACGACGGCGTTGACTGGATAAGAACCGTTAAGGCTGTCATTACCTTCGGTAAAGCAGGCGGAGGCTCTACTCTTACACAACAGCTTATCAAAAACCTTACGGGTGAGAACGGCAAGACCGTGAGCCGTAAATTCTATGAAATCCTCAATGCCTTAAACCTTGAAAAACATGCTTCTAAATCTACAATCCTTGAAGCGTATATGAATACGGTTTATATGAGCCACGGCTGTTACGGAGTTAAAACCACGGCTGAAAAGTATTTCGGAAAGGATTTGTCCGAGCTTAATATTGCCGAGTGTGCGTCGATAGCGGCTATTACGCAAAACCCATCGACGAATGACCCCTTGCTTCATCCCGAAACAAACAGAAAAAGACAGCTTACCTGCCTTAAAAATATGCTCAAGGAGGGATATATCTCTCAGGAGGAATTTGATGAGGCAGTCGCTTATGAAATGGTTTTCACAAACAGTGAGAATTATGTCAAAAAAGACAACGGCGATACAAAAACCGAAAACAAGGCGCCTGTTAACACTGAAATTCAGAGCTACTATGTTGACTATGTTATACAGGCTGTTATAAATGACCTTGTGTCGCAGTGCGGCTATAAAAAATCACAGGCTTCAAAGCTTATTTACAACGGCGGACTCAGAATTTATTCGGCGGTTGATACAAGTATTCAGTCACAGCTTGAGGACGTTTACGTCAACAAGGTAGCAATGCCTGCATACAACAAAAATGTTCCGGACGCTCAGTCTGCTATGACCATTATGGATTACAGCGGCAGAATTTTAGGAATGGTAGGCGGTATCGGCGAAAAGACAGAAAACAGAGGTCTTAACCGTGCCACAACGCCGAGACAGCCCGGTTCGTCAATCAAGCCGATTTCAATTTACTCTCCTGCGGTTGAGGAAAAATATGTAACATGGAGTACAAAGGTGCAGAACTACGGTGTCGCACACTACTATCCCGACGGTAGAACAGGTCCTGTAAACTATGGCGATGATCCCGGTTCTCCCGATTCTTATGTTACCGTTCAACACGCACTTTGCGTATCGTACAATACCGTACCCGCTCAACTTCTCAAACAGATGGGAATTGAAAAGAGCTATAAATACGCAAAAGATAAATTTAAACTTACTTATTTGAACGATACCGATAAAAATATGTCTTCTCTCGCAGTCGGCGGTACAAGTAAAGGCGTTACGACAGTACAGATGGCGGCTGCATTTGCGGCATTCGGCAACGGCGGCAAATACTTCGAGCCGTATTGCTATTATAAGGTTACGAATGCAAACGGCACAAAGATATATCTTCAGCATCAGGACTCGGAGGGCGAGCAGATTATCTCTCCCGATACCGCAGATGTAATGAACAAACTTTTGCAGACGGTCGTAACAGATGCCGCACATATGGCTACGGCACGAAACTACGGTGTATCGGGCTTTGAAACATTCGCAAAAACAGGTACGACGAGTGATGATAAGGACCGTTGGTTTGTCGGCGGAACACCTTATTATGTTGCGGCTGTATGGTACGGCTGCGATATGCCGAAGCAGCTTTCCGCTTATGTTTCGGGAAGCCCCTCGGGTAAGGTCTTTGCCGAGGTAATGAAAAGAATACACAAGGGACTTACGGCAAAGCCGTTTGATGTCCATACCAATCTTTTGGTAAGTGAAACTTATTGTACGCAGTCGGGCTTTCTTGCAAGTGACGGTTGTCAGAGCACGGCGACGGGCTGGTACACAAAGAGCAATCTTCCGGGTCACTGTACAACCTGTGCTGCGCCAAGCGTTCAAGAACCTGTGGGTGAGGGCGAAACAGTAACAACACAAAATCCGCAAAATCCCGAAACACCCGGTACAAATGAGGGCAATCCCGAACAGACTCCTCCTGCAACTGCTGCGCCCGAAAATCTTCCGCCTGCTGAATAGGAGAATATATGGTAATAATTTCCGTTGATTACGGTGATGTGAGAACAGGTGTTGCGGTTTGTGATAAGCTCCAAATGCTCGCTTCTCCCGTGACCGTTATAAAGCAAAAAGACTCCGAGCTTCTCTCGGAGGAAATCAAGAAAATATGCCTTGAAAAAAAGGCGGAGAAAATCGTCTTGGGACTTCCGAAAAATATGGACGGAAGCGAGGGCTTTCGTGCCGAAGCTTGCAAGGAATTTGCAAAGCTGCTTTCGGAAAAGACGGGCTTGAGTGTTGATTTTCAGGACGAACGTCTGACGACGGTTTCCGCACACAACATATTAAACGCAACCGACACAAGAGGGAAAAAGCGTAAGGCTGTGGTTGATGCGGTTTCTGCGGTGCTTATCCTTGAGGATTATCTGCGAAAGCAAAAATGACAACATGATATGACAAATTATTGAGCTTAAAGCCTATATAATTGGCTTTAGGCTCATTTTTTTGTGTGGTGATAACCTTGACCGTCTACGTTGACATATTGCTTGCCGTAAACATATTCGTAAATTATTTTCTGCTTTTGGCAAGCGCAAAAATTCTTCATTGTGACATAAAGCGTATAAGACTGTTCTCGGCATCTGCTCTCGGCAGTTTATATTCATTGATAATTTTCCTGCCCGAGCTTCCCGAGGCGCTGACCGTTTTTATAAATCTTGCCGTATCCGCCGTGCTTACGGTTATCGCCTTTTCGCCGAAAAGCCTGAAGGTGTTTTTAAGAGAGGTCGGAGTCTTCTTTGCCGTGAATTTTGCTTTTGCAGGTATAATGCTCGGTATTTGGCTTGCGTTTAAGCCAAGCGGAATGGTCTTTAATAACAGCGTGGTTTATTTCAATATCGATATAAAGGTGCTGACGGCTTCGACGGTTATTTGCTATGCTGTGATTACCGTTATTTTAAGGCTTGTAAAGCGCAGCGCACCTCCCGAGTCGATTTTCAGCGTGACGTTTTTCAATTCCGGGCGAAGTGTTACCGTAAACGCTCTTTTAGACACGGGAAACACTCTAAAGGACGGCTTTTCCGGGAAGCCCGTTATCATAGCCGACAGCAGCGTTTTTAATTCGCTTGTGGGATTTTCTCCCGAGGATTGCTTTCGTGGCAATAACGCAATAGATATGCTGGGCGCTGAAAATAAAATAAGACTTGTGGCATACAACACAGTCGGGGAAAAGGGCTTTTTAAGGGCTTTGTCGGTTGACGGAGTGAGCGTAGAGGCTGACGGAAAAACTTACGTTGCAAAAAAGGTGCTTGTCGCTCAAAGCAAAACAGAATTTACAAACGGCGAATATTCGGCAATACTCAATAATGACTTTTTTGAAAGGATGAGCAGTAATGATAAAAGAGTACATACGGTCACTTTTCAGCAAAATTAAAGAGCTGTTTTTCGAGACCGACATAAACTTTGTCGGCGGCGGAGAAAATTTACCCGAGCCGCTTACAAAGGAATGCGAGGAGGAGTATCTCAAACGCATTTCAGACGGAGATGAGAGCGCAAGAGAACCGCTGATTGTGCACAATTTAAGGCTTGTCGTTTATATTGCTAAGAAATTTGACAATTCGGGCGTGGGGACGGATGACTTGGTTTCAATCGGAACAATAGGTCTTATTAAAGCCGTGAACACCTTTAAGCCCGAGAAAAACATTAAGCTTGCAACCTACGCTTCAAGGTGTATTGAAAATGAAATTTTAATGTATCTTCGAAAAATAAATCTGCACAGAACAGATATTTCAATAGATGAGCCGCTGAATATCGATTGGGACGGAAACGAGCTGCTTTTGTCCGACGTTTTGGGCAGTGAGCCCGATGAGATAAACCGAGGGCTTGAATGTGAGGACGAGAAAAAGGTGCTTTTGGAAACGGTCAATTCTCTGTCGTCGAGGGAACGGCTTATTATGAATATGCGTTTCGGTTTGGGAGGGGAAACGGAGCATACGCAAAAGGAGGTTGCGGACATTCTCGGCATATCTCAAAGCTATATTTCTCGCCTCGAAAAGCGAATTATAGCAAGATTGAAAAAAGAAATGGAAAAAGCGGTATAAATTTGTGCAAAATTTAATGAAAAATATTCTAAAAACACTATTATTTCTATAAAAAATGTGGTATAATGCTACCACAAATGCTTTCCGCAATGCAATTCTGCGGAAAATTAAATTTAAGTGTGTTAAAACGGTTGTTAATATACATGCACAATAGACATTTTTTAACTATAACGTTTATCGGAGGCAAATTCTTGGTTTTTTCAAGCTTGGTATTTTTATATATTTTCCTGCCTCTGTGTCTTGTCTTTTATTTTTTGACGAAGAATATAAAAATCCGCAACGCCGTACTTTTGGTTTTCTCATTGGCATTTTATGCATACGGCGAGCCGAAATATGTACTTTTGATGATTGCTACCGTGCTTGTAGACTATATCGGCGGACTTTTGGTTGACAGATACAGGGGGAAGGTGCTTTCAAAGCTTTTCCTGTTTTTGAGCGTGACAATTACGCTTTCAAGTCTTGCACTTTTCAAGTATTCGGACTTCTTTGCGCAGAGTCTTAATTCGGCGTTTTCACTCAATATTAAATCGCTTGGGCTTGCGCTTCCTATCGGAATTTCTTTCTATACATTTCAGGCTCTTACATATGTCGTTGACGTTTACAGGGGCAAGGTAGGGGTCCAAAATTCATTTTTTAAGCTGCTTCTGTATGTTTCAATGTTTCCGCAGCTTATTGCAGGACCGATTGTTCGTTACAGCGATGTCGAAAGGCAACTTTCTTCAAGAACTGTTACCTTAAAGGGAGCATCTGACGGCATTTTGCGCTTTTGCATAGGTCTTATTAAAAAGACGATTATCGCAAACTATGCAGGCGAGCTGTCAACAAAGCTTATCGGCGGCGATATGAACGGCGTCAGCTTTGCAGGTGCTTGGATTGGTATAATCGCATTTACTCTTCAGATTTATTTTGACTTTTCCGCATATTCGGATATGGCAATAGGCTTGGGTAAGATTTTCGGTTTTGATTTTCCCGAAAACTTCCGCTATCCTTACTGCGCCGACTCCGTAAATGATTTTTGGAGACGCTGGCACATTACATTAAGCTCGTTTTTCAGGGATTACGTCTACATTCCGCTCGGCGGCAACAGAAAGCATTGGGCGTTTAATATGCTTATTGTTTGGGTGCTTACGGGCTTTTGGCACGGTGCAAGCTACAACTACATACTTTGGGGGCTTTACTACTTCTTTTTCCTTATGCTTGAAAAGATTTATATCGGCAAGCGACTTTCAAGGACAAGCTCCGTCATCAAACACATTTACACTCTGCTTGTAGTGGTTATCGGCTGGGCGTTTTTTTATTTTGAAGACCTCGCTAACCTTAAGAACTTCTTTAGAGCGATTTTCTTCCAAAACGGATTTTCTACGCTTACCGAAAAAACAGTCGCTCAAAACTATATAGCGGTAATAATCATCGGAATAATAGCATCGCTTCCGATTGCAAGTCTTATAAAACGATTTGCGCAGAACATTTCCGCAAGCAAATCGGGTAAGGTTGTTGTCAATTTGTCAATCGTATTGTTCGTGCTGTTCTCGTTAACGGTTTCAACCGCTTCGCTTATCGGCGACAGCTACAATCCTTTCCTTTATTTCAGATTTTAACGGTGGCATATGGCTATGTATATAAGAAAGAAAGTAAAAAAAGATGTTACTCCGAACAAAGCGGGTGCATTTTTCATAATTTTGGCTTTTGTCGGTGTGATAATAGCACTTTTTCTTATAAGTGCGTTTGACACCGATAAAACTGTTTCGCAAAAGGAAAACAGAGCTCTCAAGCAAAGACCGAAGTTTACTGTTTCGGCGGTGCTTAACGGAAAATACTTTTCGGAGTTTGAGGAATATTATCAGGATACATTTCCTTACAGAGATAAGTTCCTCGGTATAAACTCAAAAATCTCCAAAGCTTTTTCAAAGACGCAGGGTAACAGCGGAATGGTTATCGTTGAAAAGCAGGAGAAGGATGACTTTGCCGGTCAGAACATTGATTAATATATATTTTACAAGGGGTGAGGTTTTATGAAGTACGATGTTGCAGTCATCGGCTCGGGCGTTGTAGGCGCTCTCATTTCGAGGGAGTTGTCCAAATATGACATTAAGGTCGCTTTGCTCGAAAGATGCAATGATGTGGCAATGGGTACTACAAAAGCTAACAGCGCAATTGTTCACGGCGGTTTCGACGCTATCCCGGGAACAATGAAAGCAAAATTGAATGTGAAAGGAACCGAAATGATGCCTGAGGTATGTAAGGAATTAAATGTCCCTTACAGAAACAACGGCTCTCTCGTTCTTGCCTTTTCCGATGAGGAAATGGAGCACGTTAAGGAGCTGTATGACAGAGGTGTCAAAAACGGTGTCCCGAATCTTGAAATAATCGACGGAGATAAGGTCAGAGAACTTGAACCTTATGTTTCCGAAGAGGTTGTCGGTGCGTTGCTTTCAAATTCAGCAGGTATTGTTTGCCCGTATGAATTGACAATTGCGGCAACGGAAGTTGCGGTTACTAACGGAGTTGAATTCCTCAGGAACTGCGAAGTTAAGGCAATTAAGAAAGACAATGACGTTTATGAGCTCGACACAACTCTCGGTACTATCGAGGCTGAGTACATAATCAATGCGGCAGGTAACCATTCTGATGAGGTTGCCAAAATGATTGGCGACGACAGCATTGAGCTTATTGCAAGAAAGGGCGAATATTATCTTCTTGATAAATCCTTCGGCTACCTTGCAAACCATACAATATTCCAATGCCCGAATAAGATGGGCAAGGGTGTTCTTGTTACTCCCACGGTTGACGGCAACCTTCTTATCGGACCGTCAGCGACGGACGAGCCCGACAAGGACGATACTGATACAACTCCCGAGGGACTTGCGTTTGTTGTATCAAGAGCTCTTAAGAGCGTAAAGGCTGTTAACCTCAGAGGTGCAATCACATCCTTCGCAGGTGTTCGTGCGCATCCGGTTACAGACGACTTTATTATCGGCTATTCCGATAAGAGCGATAAGTTCATCAACTGTGCAGGCATTGAGTCTCCCGGTCTTTCGGCAGCTCCCGCTATCGCAAAGTATGTTGAAGAGCTTTTGTTTGAAAAACTTTCGGCTGATGAAAAGGCTGATTACAAGATAACAAGAGAGGCTCCCGTTCGCTTCAGACATATGTCGAAAGAGGAGAGAGAGGCTCTTATTAAGAAGAATCCCGCTTATGGCAGAATTATTTGCCGTTGCGAAACAATAACCGAGGGCGAAATTCTCGACGCTATTCACGCTCCTGCGGGTGCAAGAGATGTTGACGGCGTTAAGAGAAGAACAAGAGCCGGCATGGGCAGATGTCAGGGCGGCTTCTGTGGCAGTAAGGTTGTTGAATTGCTTGCAAAAGAGCTTGGCGTTCCGATGAACGAGATTACAAAGTTCGGCGGAGAGTCCAAGATTATTTACGAGAGAACGAAGTGAGGTGTGTAGAATGCTTAATTATGATTTAGCGGTAGTCGGCGGTGGCCCTGCAGGTATGGCAGCGGCGCTCAAGGCACGTGAAGAGGGAATTGAAAAAATTATTATTCTCGAGAGAGCTGACACACTCGGCGGTATTCTCGAACAGTGTATTCATACAGGCTTTGGACTTCACTATTTCGGCGAAGAGCTTTCAGGCCCCGAATACGCAGGAAGATTTATAAAGAAAGTATCGGAAACCGATATTGATGTTAAGGTTGACACAATGGTTCTCGATATATCGGACGACAATGTTGTTACAGCTTGCAATAAGGAAGACGGACTTCTTACAATCAAGGCTAAAGCTATTGTTCTTGCAATGGGTTGCCGTGAAAGACCGAGAGGCGCACTTTCAATCGCAGGCTGCAGAGCTTCGGGCATTATGACCGCAGGTACTGCACAGAAATATGTTAACATTGACGGCTATATGCCCGGTAAAACAGTTGTAATTCTCGGCTCGGGTGATATCGGTCTTATTATGGCAAGAAGAATGACTCTTGAGGGCGCAAAGGTTAAGGCTGTTTGCGAGCTTATGCCTTATTCGGGCGGTCTTACAAGAAACATTGTTCAGTGCCTTGAGGACTTTGATATTCCGCTTCGTCTTTCTTGCACAGTTGTTTCAACTCACGGTAAGGACAGACTTGAGGGTGTTACGGTTGCTAATGTCGATGAGCACTTGAAGCCCATCCCCGGCACAGAGGAGTATATCCCTTGCGATACCTTGATGCTTTCGGTTGGACTTATTCCCGAGAATGAGCTTTCAAAGAATGCAGGTATTGAACTTGACCGTATTACAAACGGCCCGTCTGTTGACGAGTACAGAGAAACTCTCCATAAGGGCGTATTTGCTTGCGGTAACGTATTGCAGGTTCATGACCTTGTTGACTATGTTACCGAGGAAAGCCAGATAGCAGGCGAGGGCGCAGCTAAGTTCATTAAGGGCGAGAAGAAGTCAGGCGACTATATCAATACACAGGGAACTAACGGCGTTCGCTATATTGTGCCTCAGAGAATTAACAAGGAAACCGATAAGGATGTTAAGCTTTACTTCCGTGTCGGTCAGGTATTCAAAAATGTTAAGCTTGTTGTTAAATGCGGCGACGAGGTTATAATGTCAAAGAATAAGAAGAAGATGACTCCCGGTGAAATGGAGAATGTTCTCATTAAACTTGACACAGTAAAATCTCTTCCTGCCGACAGCACACTTACAGTAACAATCGAGGAGGCGTAAATTATGACAAAGAGAGAAATGGTTTGCGTATCCTGTCCTATGGGTTGCGCTATAACGGTTGAGCTTGACGACAATAACGAGGTTATCTCCGTAACAGGTAACACCTGCCCGAGAGGTGACAAGTACGCTCGCCAGGAATGCACTCACCCCGAAAGAATGCTCACATCTACCGTTAAGGTTGAGGGCGGCAGACTTCCCGTTGTACCCGTAAAATCAGCTTTGCCTATTCCGAAGGAGATGCTTTTTGACGCAATGAAGGAAGTTAACAAGGTTACTCTTAAAGCACCTGTTACTTTCGGTGATGTTGCAGTAAAAGATATTCTCGGAACGGGAATTGACATTGTTGTAACTAACGAAGCATAAAAATTTTAATACATATAAGACCGATTGATTTTTCAATCGGTCTTTTTTTGTGTTGACAAGTAACAAAAAGCGTCCTATAATAAATTATGCGAGTGAACGACGCACATTAAAAAACGACACCTACGACCGATTTTGGTTGTTAGGTGTTGTTTTAATTTACAGAACTTTCGGGAGGTGAAAAATGAATACTAGGGATATTATCGGAATTGATGTCGGCGAATACAGGCTTTTGTCCGAGAAGTTTGAACTTATGACCGAAGACGATACAAGAGAAATTCCGAAATACATTTTAACAACAAGAAAAAACACCATAAAAAAGATTTTTTCAGAAGCGGTTAAGTCCGAGTTAACTGATTTTCAAGGTGAAATTTTGCGGGATAGATATTTTGACAATATGAAAATAAATGATATTTCCGCAAAGCACGGTGTTTCAAGGCAACAGGTATATAAAACACTTAAAACTGCTACCGATAAATTATATTCAGTGCTTAAGTATGCGTATTTGTGCGGTTTCTCTCTTGTTGACCTTCCGAAAAACTTTGACCAAATAATAAATAATATCAGCGAGGAGAATTGAATATGAATAAAACAGTAACCGTAAAGGTTGACGGCTCTTTGTCCGACGAAATATACAATGCGGGCACTATGTATGAGCACAATGCGACCACCCTCGTATTTGAAATAGATGCACAGTACATTTCACCGCAGCATAGATATTATATTGAGTTTGCTCTGCCGACAGGAGTTGTCAGAACTGAATATCTTACACCCAACGAAAGCAATAAAATCAGCTTTGATATGCCTGCAAGTCTTACAAGCAGTATGAGTATGCTCTGCTATTTCAATGTCGTAAAAATCAATGAAACGACTTACGAAACCGAAAAGTTAATTAAGGCAAAGGAAATCAAGCTTTGTTTTTCACCGATAGCTTCCTGTGACGATACACTTCGAGAAGAATATGATTTTTCAGTAAACTCTTTACTTGAAGCTGTAAAAAACGGAGACTTCAAAGGCGAAAAAGGTGATCGTGGATTACAGGGCATAAAAGGTGATAAGGGAGAAAAAGGCGATAAAGGTGACAAGGGCGATACAGGCATACAAGGTTTGAGAGGCGAGAAAGGCGAACAAGGAGAAAAAGGCGAAAAAGGTGATAAGGGCGACAACGGTACGCCTGTTGACGCTACTGTTACCGCAACCTCTCAAAATGCGGTGTCAAGTTCAGGTGTATATGATTTTATTAAGAGCAAATCTGAAAGGGTTGTATTTTCAGCAGAAATCTCTAACGGAAATGCAGACGATGCTTTTAACATATGGAAAGATAATGACAAAAAGGCTTTTTCGTTAAAGAAAATGAAAATTTTCCTTGTAGGAAAATGCTCGACGCAGAATTCCTCTATCGCTGTTAAAATCAGAACGGATTACGGCGAGAGATATTTGGCGCACATAGATGGAATTGCAAACCAAGGTACGCTTTGTGTGTTTTGTGAGACAGTAGTTCATCCCGAAATGTTTACTTCTACACGCACGATTTACGGACAAGGAGGACAGGGAACGGCAAATTATCCGTCGTTTAATTCCATTTCAACTGTAAATCCAAAGGCTATTGACAATATTCAAATCGGGTTTTTTGTCGCAGGAACAAGCACGGCAGTTCCTTTTTTTGAGGGAACAAAGCTTGTAATTATCGGTGAGGACGCTTGATGAAAACATTTGCAATAATATGCTACGGTTTAAATATAATGAAATGGGGGTATGTTATGCAGTCTGAAATTTTCGTTGCATTATTATCGTTTCTCGGAACTCTTTCGGGTACTGTAGGAGGCATAATCACAAGTGCAAAGCTTACAAATTACAGACTTCGTGAGCTTGAAAAGAAGGTTGACAAGCATAACAATTTTGCACAGAGAATACCGCTTATAGAAGAAAGGGTAAAAACACACGAACAAAGAATTTCAACGATTGAAAGGAATGAATATTATGAGTAGAGGTATAGATGTTTCAAAGCATCAAGGAAAAATAGACTGGAAGAAGGTTAGGGCTTCCGAAATTGATTTTGCTATGCTCAGAGCAGGATATGGAAAATACAATGAACAGCTTGACGAATTCTTTGAAGAGAATTACAACAATGCAAAAAAGGCAGGCGTAAAGGTCGGCGCATATCATTACTCGTATGCTAAGAGCGTTGATGATGCGAAAAAGGAGGCGGAGACCTTCCTCAAATGGATAAACGGTAAGAAGCTTGAATATCCCGTTGCATTTGATGTGGAGGAAAAAAGCCAGTCGGAAAAGGGCAAACAGTTTGTTTCGGACATAATCAGAGCCTTTTGCGAGATTGTTGAAAAAGCAGGATATTATGTTTGCATTTATGCAAATAAATATTGGCTTGATAATTTCGTCGATGAGGATTGCAAGCGGAAATATGATATATGGCTTGCACAGTGGACTGATAAAGCAACCTATAACGGAAGTTATGGGATTTGGCAGTATTCCTCACAGGGTAGCGTTGACGGAATTTCAGGCAGAGTTGACCTTGATGAAAGTTATAAAGACTATTATCGGATTATTAAGAGCAAAGGTCTCAACGGTTTTTCAGCAGAAATTTCCGCCCCCGCACCTGTTTCGAAACCTGTCGAAAAGAGCTTTTCTCCGAGAATGATGATTTCACTCTCTAATACTCCGCTTTATGTTTCTGCTACGGCAAAATCACCTGCAACAAGAAAGTCGGGAACCTATTATATTTATGACGGCATTGAGATAAACGGCAGATACCGTATAACTTCATCACCGTCAAAAGCACAAAAGAAGCCTATAGGTGAAAATGTAACGGGCTTTGTCAATAAAACGGATATAAGGTAGGTGAAATAATGGAGATATTGGGATATATTACCGATAAGGCTTTGATTCTTATTCCCGTGTTGAATATCATCGGAATGATTATAAAGCGTCTTGAAAGAATAAATGACAAATATATACCGCTTATTTTACTTTTTTTCGGCGTTGTCGGAACTGTCGGATTACTCGGAGTAAGCGTAGATTCTGTTATACAGGGCGTACTTGTGACAGGCACATCTGTGTTTGGAAATCAGATTGTAAAGCAGTTATCTAAATAAATTGTGAGGCTGAAAATTTTTGAGGACTTTTCAGCCTCTTTTTTATGTTCGCAGTTGCCCGTCAGCGTATGATTTTCATTGACTTTTATAGCTTATGAATATATAATATTATAGTGTATATCTATAAGGGGAAATTGGGTGCGTTTGACCTATGAGCAGTAATTCAACAAATATTCAAAAACACAACTACACCGGTTTTTACAACTGCTTTTTAAAGCGTATTTTTGACTTTGTAACAGCGTTTCTTGCTTTGATTATTTTAAGCCCTGTTTTGGCAGTGACTTCGCTTGCGATAAAGCTCGACAGCAAGGGACCTGTTATTTTTAAGCAGAAAAGAATCGGTAAAGACGGCAAGGTATTTAATATTTACAAATTTCGTTCCATGTGCGTCGGAGCAGAGGGAAAAGGAAGCGGAGTTTACTCCGGCAAGGGTGATGCAAGAGTTACAAAGGTTGGCAAGTTCATTCGTGCTACGAGCATTGACGAATTGCCGCAACTTGTAAATATACTGAAGGGTGATATGAGCTTTGTTGGACCTCGACCTCCGCTTACATATCATCCGTGGCCGATCGAGGAGTACAGCGAAGAACAGTTGAAAATGTTTCTTGTTCGTCCCGGAATTACAGGTTGGGCACAGGTGAACGGCAGAAAAGGCGTTGAGTGGCACAAACGAATTGAGCTCAATGTCCAATATGTCAATAGTGTGTCTTTACTATTGGACGTTAAAATTATGTTTATAACGGCATTTAAAGTCTTTACCAATGCCGATAATGAAAATACAGGGGAAACTGTTAATAAGGAAGAAAAAGTAGAGGAAAAGGTTTAATAGTTATGGAACTTATGTATATCACAAACAGAACGGATATCGCTTCGCTTGCGCAGGATGCCGGAGTTGACAGAATATTTGTTGATATGGAGTACATAGGTAAAGAGTTGCGTCAAGGCGGTCTTGATACCGTTCAGTCTCATCACACTATTGAGGATGTAAAAGCATTACGGCCTATTTTGACTAAATCAAAATTGCTTGTTAGATGTAATCCTATTCATGGTGCTACAAAAGATTATCTTTCATCTGCAAGAGAAATTGATGAGATTGTAAAAGCAGGCGCAGATATAATAATGCTTCCCTATTTCAAGACGGTGCGAGAGGTAAAACTTTTTATTGACCTTGTTGCAGGCAGGGCGAAGACTTGCCTTTTGCTTGAAACGAGCGAAGCGCAGGATATAATTGATGAGGTTTTGGAACTTCGAGGAATTGACGAGGTATATATCGGCCTTAATGATTTGCATTTGAGCAAGGATATGACCTTTATGTTTGAACTTCTTGCCGACGGTACTGTTGAAACTCTAACGAGCAAGATTAAGAAAAAGGGCATAAGATATGGCTTCGGCGGTGTCGCAAGAGTGGGAACAGGTACTCTTCCGGCAGAATGTATATTGGGAGAGCATTATCGACTCGGCTCGCAAGCTGTAATTCTTTCAAGAGCATTTTGCGATGTGTCAAAGGAACCAAATGTTGAGGCTGTTGCACAAAAGCTCAAAACAGGCGTTCACGACATCAGAGAATATGAAAAGTTGCTCGCAACTTGGCCGGACGAGCAGTTTGAGGAAAACAGAAAGAAAACCGTTGAGTGCACAAAAAAGGTTGTCGATATTATCAAAAGCAAGAAATAAGGGGAAAATATGAAACTGCTTGTTACAGGCGCATTTAACGCTACGGCGGAACAACTTGATATGCTGTCCTCACTTGGATTTGAGATAATGCATCAAAAAGACGAAAGAGGAGCAGCCGAATGTGATTTTTCTAATGCAGATGCCGTGATTTGTAACGGACTTTTTCTTTATCACGACATTTCAGAGTTTAAGAGATTGAAATTTATTCAGCTCACTTCGGCAGGTCTTGACAGAGTCCCGCTTGACGAGATAAAAGAAAGAAATATCGCTCTTTTCAATGCGAGGGGAGTATATTCCGTACCGATGGCGGAATTTGCATTGGCAGGGGTTTTGAACCTTTATAAGCATTTGAATACATTTTTTGAAAGTCAAAAGGCTCATTTGTGGCAAAAGGACAGAAATCTTCGTGAACTTTGCGGTGAAACGGTTGCGATTGTTGGTTGCGGAAGCGTCGGAACGGAATGTGCAAAGAGATTTTCTGCTTTTGGAACAAGGGTGATTGCTGTTGATATCGCAAAGCCTAAAAGCGAAATATACAGTGAGTTTTATGATATAACCGATATAGAAAAAGCTCTAAATATTGCCGATACAGTTGTTTTGACAATTCCTTTGACCGACGAAACAAGAGGAATGTTTAACTGTGAAATGTTTTCTCATTTCAAGGATAGCTCAGTGCTTGTGAATGTTTCAAGAGGTGCGGTTGTCAATGAAAATGACCTTATAAATGCTCTTAAAAACGGGAAACTGTCAGGTGCGGTACTTGATGTATTTGAAAATGAACCGCTTGATGAAAACAGTGCACTTTGGAATATGAAAAATGTCATAATCACTCCGCACAATTCATTTGTATCAAAGAAAAACAACGCAAGACTTTTTTCTCTTGCTTATGATAATCTTAAATCTTCAATGAAAGGGTTAGTTTGAGTTGAAATTTATTTTAGTTTCGCCCAAAAACAGAACAGCGTACAATTTCAGAGGCGACTTGATAAAACTTATTATCTCTAAAGGATATGAAGTTATCGTTACAGGTCCTAACAGGGATAATGTTGATAAAATCGAGACTCTCGGTGCACGATTTGTTGAAATTCCGATGGACAAGAACGGCGTAAATCCCATTAAAGATTTGGAATATCAAAAAGCACTAAAAGCATTGTTCGACAAGGAAAAACCCGATGCGGTTTTATCGTATACATCTAAGCCTGTAATTTATGGCTCAATTGCCGCAAAAAAATCCGGCGTTAAATCTGTTACAGCAATGATAACGGGACTCGGATATGCCTTTACCTCACAGACAAAAAAGGCAAAAATAATAAGAATGATAATGGCGGCACTTTATAAAAAGGCACTTGGAAAAGCAGATACTGTTATTTTTCAAAATCCGGATGATATGGAACAGTTTGTTTCTTTAAAAATTGTAAAAAAAGAAAAATGCGAGCTTGTTGCCGGCTCGGGTGTTAATACAGAGCGTTTTCATCCGTTGCCATATCCCGAAAGGACAACCTTTTTTATGCTTTCAAGGGTTATGAACTCAAAGGGCATAAGGGAATATCTTGAAGCGGCAAAAATCGTTAAAGAAAAATATCCCGACACACACTTTATGCTTTTGGGAGCGTGTGAGGGAATACAGGATTCAATAGGGCCTGAGGAATTAAAAAAATATACCGACAGCGGAGTAATCGAGCATTTCGGCGAAACGGAAAATGTACCGCCTTATTACGGGAAATGCTCTGTGTATGTTTTGCCGTCATACAGAGAGGGCACACCGAGAACAATACTTGAGGCTATGGCTACCGCAAGACCGATAATAACAACCGATGCTCCCGGTTGCCGTGAAACCGTAAAAAATGGCGAAAACGGATTTTTAGTACCCGTTAAGGACGCAAAGGCGCTTTCGGATAAAATGATTTGGTTTGTTGAACATCCGGAAGAAATTGAAAAAATGGGTAAAAAAAGCTTGGAATACTGTATGGAAAAATTCGAGGTCGGAAAAGTTAATTCCGATATGATTAAATATTGCAATATTTAGAATTTAGTGTAAAGAGGTAATATACACATGAATCTTTATGAAAAAATCGTAAATGGCGAAGAAAAAGTTTCTCTTGTCGGTCTCGGCTATGTAGGAATGCCTATTGCTGTTGCTTTTTCAAAAAAAGTTAAGGTTATTGGTTTTGACCTTAATGCAAAAAAGATTGAACTTTATAAAAACGGAATCGATCCGACAAACGAGGTCGGCGACGAGGCTATAAAAAATTGCACGGTTGATTTTACTGCCGATGAAACAAGACTGCGTGAAGCGAAATTCCATATTGTAGCAGTTCCGACACCTGTAAATGACGACCACACGCCTGACCTTACGCCTGTTGAGGGAGCAAGTAAAATAGTGGGCAGAAACCTTGCAAAAGGCTCGGTTGTAGTTTTTGAAAGCACTGTTTATCCCGGTGTTACCGAGGAAGTTTGTGTGCCGATACTTGAAAGAGAGTCTGGGCTTAAATGCGGTGAGGATTTCAAAATCGGTTACAGCCCCGAAAGAATTAACCCCGGTGATAAGGTTCACCGCCTTGAAACAATAAAGAAGATAGTTTCGGGTATGGATGAGGAAACTCTTGATACAGTTGCAAAGGTTTATGAGCTTGTTGTTGAGGCAGGCGTTCACAGAGCAGAATCAATCAAGGTTGCAGAAGCCGCAAAGGTTATTGAAAATTCGCAGAGAGATATAAATATTGCGTTTATGAACGAACTCTCGATTATTTTCAACAAGATGGGAATTGACACAAAATCTGTACTTGAAGCAGCCGGAACAAAATGGAATTTCCTTAAATTCTATCCCGGTCTTGTCGGTGGACATTGCATAGGTGTAGATCCCTATTATCTTACATATAAGGCAGAAGAACTGGGCTATCACAGTCAGATTATTCTCTCGGGCAGAAGAATAAATGATGATATGGGCAAATATGTTGCCGAAAATACCGTTAAAAATCTTATCAAAGCAGATGTTTCCATAAAGAATGCAAAGGTTGCAATTCTTGGCTTTACATTTAAAGAGAATTGTCCCGATACAAGAAATACAAAGATTATTGATATTTACAATGAACTTCGTGAATATGGCATTACGCCGATAATTGCCGATCCTGAGGCTGATGCCGATGAAGCAAAGCGTCTTTATGGAATTGATTTTGTCAGAATTGATGATGTAGCGGATTGTGATGCTGTTATTCTTGCAGTGGCTCACGAGCAGTTCAAGGACATTACAATGGCTGATTTTGAAAGTATGTTCAAGCATAACGAAAATAAAAATGTTCTTATTGATATAAAAGGACTTCTTGACCGTAAGGAATATGAGAATGCCGGATATATTTATTGGAGACTTTAATTCTTAGGAGATGTACTTAATGCTTAAAGAAGCAATAGCCGAAAGACCGGATCTTCAAAAGTTTTTGTTTATCAGAGGTTTTTTGCTTACTGATAAAAAAATTGAAAATCTTGATGATTTTCCTTTTTACGGAAATTGGAACGAAACACAAAAAGACGGATATTATTTCTACACTCATAATAAAACATCGGTTCATTTTGCAAGCAATGGCAAAGTAACATTATTTTTGCTCGGTCATTGTTATGATCCTTTTTTGATGGAAATTGAAGAAGAAAGAATACTTGCTGATATTCTCAAGGATTATGGTACCGATAAATATTATGACAGAATTTCCGAGATTACAGGTGTTTATGTTACTGGTGCTATCAAGAATGGGCAAATCAAGTTTTCAGTTGATCCGTCAGGTGTGCAATCGGCTTGCTACGGCGTTATAGATAATTGTTTTTATATGTCGTCGCACCCTCAACTTATAGGCGATATTTGCAATCTTGAAATGGACGAATTTATAAAGGAACTTATTGCTTACAAGTGGTATGGCAGAGTTATGGGTCCGTATCTTCCCGCTGATTTGTCCCCGTTTGAAAGTGTAAAAAGAATAGTTCCGAGCATAGAGTATACATATAAAAATAACAGCCTTTCGCATAAGCGTTTTTGGCCGTTGAAGCCTTTTGAGTTTGCAGAGGGAAAAGAATACGAAAAGGTAATTAAAGAATCTGCCGATATTCTCAAAAAGAATATGGAGTTAATCTCTAAAAAATGGGAACATCCGTGGATTTCTCTTACAGGCGGTATTGACAGTAATACCACATTTGCGGCGGCAAACGGAATGTATGATAAGTTTGAAACTTTCAGCTATATTTCGGCACCGAAAGAAGTTCCCGATGCCGAAGCGGCAAAAAAGATTTCTGATGCATTTGATGTTAAGCACCATGTTTATAATATTCCGGATAATTCCGATGAAATCGCCGACTATGATTTGAAAGTCGAAATTCAGCGCCATAATAGCGGATATGTTGCTGAAAGAAGAGAGAATGAATCAAGAAAAAGATTTTACCTTGAAGAAAATTGTGGTTGCGATGTTGAGGTTAAATCTTGGGTATCGGAAGTAATCAGAGGGCGTTGGTATAAGCATCTTAACAGAAAAACATTTCCGAAATTATCTCCTAAACTCTATCGCAGTCTTTATAAAATATTCGTATTTAACAGACCGCTCGCTCATAAATTAGATAAAATTTTTGCTAAATATATCAAAGAGTTTGAGTATGATAAAATTCCCGATTGTTATCCACCCACAGATATGCAATATAACGAGGTTGTGATGGGAAGTTGGGGAGGATTGAATATCAGCGAGATGAAATTTTGCTTTGATTTAACATTTCCCTACAATAACCGTAAGTTGCTTGATACTTTATTTAGAGTCCCTCTCGAAAAGAGAATTTCCGACGAGCATCATCTTGATATGAAAAAGTATCTTAATAAGAAACTTTATGATATGAACATTCATGTTGTTAATATGAATGACACGGATACGAGAGCGAAGCTTACAAACATTATATTTGAAATAAATCAGATTTTACCATATTAAAAAGGAAGTTATATAAATGGGGTATAATAATTTGAAATTTCCGTCAAATACGCTGTTTCTTGTAACAGGTGCGGCAGGATTTGTAGGCTCAAATCTTTGCGAAGCTATACTCAATATGGGTTATAAAGTCAGAGCACTTGATGACCTTTCAACAGGCAAGCAAAAAAATGTGGATATGTTTTTCAATCACCCGAACTATGAGTTTGTTAAAGGTGATATTAAAGACTTAGATACTTGTATTAAGGCTTGCGAGGGCGTGGATTTTGTGCTTAATCAAGCGGCATGGGGAAGCGTTCCGAGAAGCCTTGAAATGCCTATTTTTTATTGTAAAAACAATATCGAAGGCACACTCAATATGCTCGAAGCGGCAAGGCAAAACGGAGTTAAAAAGTTTGTTTATGCTTCTTCCTCGTCTGTTTACGGTGACGAGCCTAATTTGCCGAAAACCGAGGGCAGAGAGGGCAATCTTCTTTCTCCGTATGCCCTTACAAAGCGTTGCGACGAAGAGTGGGCGAAACTCTATACAATGCACTATGGACTTGATACCTACGGAATGAGATATTTTAATGTTTTCGGCAGACGCCAAGATCCGGACGGAGCATATGCGGCAGTTATTCCGAAATTCTTAAAACAGCTTATGCACGGAGAGGTGCCGACAATCAACGGCGATGGTAAGCAGAGCAGAGATTTTACTTATATAGACAATGTTATTGAAGCAAACTTGAAAGCTTGCCTTGCTTCTCACGAGGCGGCAGGGAATGCTTTCAATATAGCATACGGTGGGCGTGAGTATCTTATTGATATTTATTACGGTCTTACAAAGGCACTTGGCATTGATGTTGAGCCTAATTTCGGTCCTGACAGAAAGGGCGATATAAAGCACTCAAACGCCGATATTTCCAAAGCGAGAAAGCTTCTTGGATATGATCCCGATTACAGTTTTCAAGACGGTATAAAGCTTGCAATTGAGTGGTACAAGGAGAATTTGTAATGGGAACAATGAAAAGCATAGTTAAATCAAGAGGTGCAAGACATTTTATTACACGCTCATTGAGATTTGTACCTACACCGCTGTATATTAGCTTATATTATTGGGCGGCAACAGGAGAAAAACTGAATTTAAAGCATCCTACATATTTTAATGAAAAACAGCAGTGGTTAAAGCTCAACGAGGATTATACAAAATACCGTGATTATACCGACAAAATAAAAGTCCGTGACATTATCAAAGAAAAGCTCGGAGACGGCTATATGTTTCCGATAATTGATAAATGGAAAAGTTTTGACGACATTGACTTTGACAAACTTCCGGAAGCTTTTGTTTTAAAATGCAATCATGATTCGGGCAGTGTTAATGTAATTCGCAATAAGTCAGAACTTACAAAGGAAGATTTAGAGTCTTTGCGTAAATTTTATAATTCAAGATTGAAACAGGACTTTTACGATTATGGCAGAGAGCCTTGTTATAAAAATATTGACAGATATATCTTTGCTGAGGAGTTTATGAAAGATCCGTCGGGTAACGAGGGCGGAATAAAGGATTACAAGTTCTTTTGCTTTAACGGAAAACCCGAGATAATGTTTATCGCAACAGACCGTGCAACTGACGTCAAATTCGATTTTTATGATATGGATTTCAACCACCTTGACATTACAAACATTCATCCGCAATCGGGAAAGATTATTGAAAAGCCCGAGAAATTTGATGAGATGAAAGAGATTGCAAAGAAGTTGTCGGCAGGAATGAAATTTGTAAGAATAGACCTGTTTGAAATAGGCGGAAAAATCTATTTCAGTGAATTTACATTTTTCCACGGCGGAGGATTTAATCGCTTTTATCCTGTGGAATGGGAAACAAAACTCGGTAATTTGATTGATATTGATACAAAATAATAGTAAGGAATAATAATGAAAATACTGTTTATTTCAAATTCCCCAATTAACCGACAAACAAGCATAGGAAATACATTTTTAAATTTGTTTGAAGGTTATAATGCGGAGTTTTATAGCATTTACAGCAGAACGGGTTATCCTGACAAAAAAATAAAAGGTGCTTTTCGCATTTCGGAAACGCAACTTGTCAAAAACATATTTAGCAGTAAAAAAATCGGAGAAAAAATTGAAAATCATACAATTACTTCTCAAGACGAGTGCGCTACAAAGAGTTTTGAAACGGCGGTAAAACTCAACCAATCTCCTTTAAAATATGTCGCAAGGGATATGGTTTGGAAGCTTGCACCGTGGAAAAACAAAAAGTTGGAGAATTATATAAAAGAAGTAAAGCCCGACATCATTTTTTCTGTTCTCAACAGCTCACCGGCGCTTAGCGATATTATTGCTTATGCGAAGAAAATTTCCGGTGCAAGGGTTGTTTTATACGCTTGGGATGACAATTACAGCTATCCTTATTCAAAATCTCCGCTTTTGCGTACAATACATTTTTTCCATCGAAAGAAGATGAGAAAAACAGCTGCAATGGCTTCGGATTTATTTGTAATATCGGATATTCAAAAGAAAGATTACGAAAAATCATTTTCAAAAGAATGTAAGGTCATAACAAAAGGTGCGGATTTTTCAAAAAAAGAAAATATAACAGAAGCACATAATTCGCCTCTTGAAATTTTATATGCGGGAAATCTTGCTCTTGGGAGATGGGAAACTATTTCGCATATCTCAAAGGCTCTCGCTAAAATCAATGAGAATGAAAAAAAGGCGGTGCTTAGAATTTACTCTGCTACGCCTTTGACGAATGAGCAGAAATCAGAAATTGCAGATTCAAAAAGTTCTTTCTTTATGGGCGAAGTTTCGGCACAAAAGGTGCAAGAACTTCAACAAAAAGCGGATATATTAGTTCATGCCGAAAGTTTTGAAAAACGATATTTCAATCTTATTCATCACTCATTTTCAACAAAACTTGTCGATTGTTTTCACAGTGCAAAATGTATTTTTGCGGTAGGTCCCGAAAATGCGGCTTCGATAGATTGTCTCATAAAAAATGATGCGGCGATTGTTGCAAAAAGTAACGATGAAATATATGAAAAATTAGCTTTACTTATAAATGATGAAAATCTAATTGATACATACAGCGAAAAATCATGGTTGTACGGTAAAAAATCTTTTGAAATAAAAGATATTCAAAAAACACTTGCGGATTGCATAGAAAAATAAGCAGGTTGAGTAAAGAAAAACGGAAGGCTTAAACTAACGGAAAAGGAAACTATGAACGAGATTATTTTTATAGGCGGTATAGTTCCTGAGTGTAAATATCAGGAAACAATGGAGCAATATGGTGCAATTCCACAGGCCGCTGCCGATATGCTGCAAAAAAGTATAATAAACGGATTAGAAGAAAACGGTGTTAAGGTTACCGTTTTCAACTGTTCATTTTTGCCGGCAGGTATTTTGAATTTTGAAAGAACCGAAGCATATACTTTTGACGGCAAATATGGAGAGAATTATAATCTTTCATATATCCGAAATAAGATTTTGGCGTTCAATTCAAAATCTAATTCAATAATTAAAGCGGTTTCAAGCTATATTAAAGCTAATTATAAAGAGGGAGAAACGGTAAAAATTTTTGTATATCCTGCGTATTTCCCATTTATGAGAGCTATTAAAAAACTGAAAAAAACATATAACATAAACGCTTGCCTTGCAATTCCCGATTTGCCGCAATTTATGGGTGTAGGTGCCAAAAGCAACTTACATCACAGACTTAGCTCATTTTACTCAAAAGCGCAATTTGAAAAAAATCTTGAGTGTATAGATTCATTTGTGTTGCTTACGGAGTATATGAATAAGCAAATAAATGTATATAACAGGCCTTTCAAAGTGATGGAGGGAATTGTCCCGTCAAATTACGATAGGGAAGCGTATGTCAATTCTGAAATAAAAACGATTGTCTATTCAGGCGGAATCAATTTTAATTATGGAGTGGGCAAGCTTCTTGAAGCGATAAAACTGGTTGAATATAAAAATGTTAAGTTTAGATTTTATGGAAACGGTGATGCGGTTGAAGCGCTGAAAAGTGCCGAGGAAACGGATTCAAGAATTGAATATATGGGAAGCGTAGGGACGCAAGAACTACATAAAATACAGCAACAGGCGTTTGCACTTGTAAACCCGAGAGATAATACAATTGCTTCCGCAAAGTATTCATTCCCTTCAAAAAATTTGGAATATTTAATGTCAGACAGACCTGTCATAGCCTATATGCTTGACGGTATTCCAAAAGAATACAAAAAATACACAATATCTCCGAAAAATGCTTCCGCTAAAGCACTTGCAGAAACAATCGATTCCGTGCTTTGTTCTGATGAGGACGAGCTTAGAGCTTTTGGTAGGCAAGCCGGTGATTTTGTAAGAGAATATAAAAATCCAAAATCGCAAACGAAAAAAATCCTTGAATTATTAGAAGCAGAGGTTAACTGATGGCAGTAATAACACTTATAATTTACGCTGTATTTTTGCTTGTGTCATTTTCGATACACCGTAAACTGAGCAGACCTACAGTAATGTTTAATTTAATATGGACTGTGCTCATAGCAATATCAACGTCCGGAATTTTGGGTATTACAATTCCCGAAGGAAAGATTTACAAATTTTTCCTTATCGGAGGAATTTCGTTTAACCTTATGTTAGGATTGCTTAATTTTGGCGAGAGACAGTCAATATTACGCTATAAATCAAGATCTCATAAAAAAATAATTACCAATAAAGTAAAATACATATTAGTGCTTACTCTTAATATCATAATGTTTGTTTATTATGTGTATAAGGGCGTTCGCTTAATTGAAAAATTCGGTTTGTCTGCGGATGCTTATCTTTTCGTCAGAGGGTATTATTATTCGACAGAAAACTTCGACTCAACATTTGAATATAATATGGTAATGTTCCTTTTTGACCCGATGCTTTATGTCAACTCAACGATATTTGCAATAAATTTATTTGATAGAAAATATAAGCCGTTTACTCTTTCGCTGATGTTTATAAACTTGATTTTAAGAATGTTAATAAGCGGCGGACGAATGATTGTTTTTGAGCTTGGATTATGTATATTACTTGCGTATCTTCACACACATACAAAGCGTAAGAGAATTAAACTTTCTAAAAGTCAAAAGCGTAAAAAGCGTATGATGTATGGTTTGCTTGCAATTGCGATTGTGGGCGCAACATATGTTACGGTTCTCAGAGCAGGACAAAGCAGTTTGTTTGAAGGAAATGCTTTGGTAACACTGTTATCGAATTTTACAGGATCTTTTTCATATTTGGGAATTATGCAGAAATATGGTTTGTACTATCCGAAAAAGCTTTTCGGCAGAGCGACTTTTGCGGGACTGCTCGATCCGTTTATTATGATTGGAAGATATTTGGGCATAACACGTGTCGATATAACCCAGAACGCATTGGGAACTATACTCAGCGAATTTTTCCACATAGGAAAGTTGTCATATAATGCAATGCCCACAATGTACTATTTCTTTATATCGGACTACAGACGCTTTGGCTTGATAATAGGACCTGCGTTGCTTGCGATATACACTTTTATAGCAGACTTAAGAAAGCGCAAAAATTTTACTTATAAAAACTTTGCGCTTTATATTCTCGCAATGCTTATTATTGTTGAAAGTCCTATGATGTGGTTGCCATTTAAGACCTCTTTCATAGTTGCCAATTTTTTAACAGCGTTTCTTTTAAGTTCCGACAAGATAAATAAGGAGTAATGAGTATGTCAATTTCGGTTGTAATTCCGAATTATAACAATGAGAGATTTTTAAACAAATGTCTTGAAAGTGTGTTGTCTCAAAGCATAGTCATTGATGAAATAATTGTTGTAGATGATTGTTCAAAAGACGCTTCAAGAGATATTATAAAAGACTTTGCACTAAAGAATCCAAATATTAAGCCGATATTTTTAGAGAAAAACGGCGGAGTATCTCATGCACGAAATGTCGGAATTTCTGCGGCGACAAGTGAGTATGTCACAACTCTCGATGCGGATGATTTTTATTACGAAAGCACTAAACTTGAAAAGGAATTGGATGTTATTTCACACCATCCGGATAAGAGCGTGGTAGCCTACTCAAAGATTGTTTATTGCGATGAGAACGACAATATCATAAGAAAATTGGATTACCCTAAAAATGAATATTTCCAAGGAGATATTTTGCTTCCTCTTTTGTCCGAAAGCATAACAAAAACGCTAATGAGAGATTGTGTTTTTTCAAAAGAACTTGCGATTAAAAGCGGACTTTATAATGAAAAAATGTGCCTGTTTGAAGATTACGACTTTTTAATTCGCCTTGCTAAAAATGCAGAGTTCTACTGTAATTTTGATTATGGTACGGCGTACAGACAGAAAAATTTTGGTCTGTCTCAAAGAAGTTATGAGGAAATAAGAAGTACAAAGGAAGCAATTATGTCCGCATATTATTCCGATTTAACTGCCGAACAGCAAAAGAAAGTAAACAAAATGAAATCTATGAAGAATGTAAGAAGATTTAAAAATAAAATCAACGAAATTCTTTATAACATGAGATAAGCGGAGAGTATAATGAACAACAATTCCCGAATTGACAATTCAATAAGGAATATAAAATATACCGTTATTGCACAGATGATAAATTTTCTTATCGTATTTGCTTCGAGGGCGATATTTGTAAGAATTTTATCGGCAGAGTACCTTGGACTTAACGGTGTATTCTCAAACATTATTTCTATGCTTTCGCTTGCAGAACTTGGAATAGGCAGTGCCATATGCTTTACACTTTATAAACCGATAGCAAATAATGACGAAAAGACCGTAAACTCAATAATGAAATTTTATAAGACAACTTATAATATTATCGGAGTTGCAGTGCTTGTTATCGGAGTTGCACTGACACCGTTCTTACAATTTATTGTTGAGGAACTTCCGAACATAAGTCATATAAGGCTGATTTATGTTTTGTTTGTGGTAAACAGCGCAAGTTCATATTTCTTTGTATATAAAAAGACTCTTCTAATAGCAGATCAAAGGCAGTATATTTCAAATATTGTTCATCAGGCATCAGTCTTTTTGATGAATGTTCTTCAGATAATTTTCTTGTTGGCAACGCATAATTATTTCAGTTATCTCATAATTATGATTGCCTGTACGGTAGGAGAAAATATTTTTGTTTCAAGGCTTGTGAACAAAAAATACCCCTACATAAACAGCAAGACTGCTGAAAGCTTGCCGAAAGAAAAGAAAAATGAAATTTTCAAAAATATTACAGCAATGGCGTCTCATCGAATAGGCGGTGTTGTAGTAAACGGTACGGACAATATTATAATAGCAAAGTGTGTAAATGTAATCTCGGTTGGACTTTATTCTAACTATTACTTGATAAAGAATACTTTAATTTCTGTTATAAGTATGTTATTCCAATCCGTAACCGCAAGCGTAGGCAATCTGGGCGCACAGGGTGAAAATTATAAAAGGCGAATTGAAGTGTTTGACGCTTTGAATATGATGTCCGCTATACTTATCGGATTTTCAAGTGTATGTCTTTTTGTCCTATACAATCCGTTTGTAAAACTTTGGGTTGGCGAGAATATGTTGCTTGATATGAAAACAGTTTCGGTTATCGTTGTGAATTTTTATTTGCTTGGAATGAGGCAACCCGTATTGACTGTTCGAGACGCACTCGGAATTTTTTGGTATGACAGACATAAGCCGATTGCAGAATCTATAATAAACCTTGCGGTTTCAATCCCTCTTGCGATAAAATTCGGAATGATGGGTGTGCTTTTGGGAACGCTTATCAGTACGGTTACAACTTCGCTTTGGGTTGAACCTTATGTGCTTTATAGGTATGGTTTGAAAAAAAGCCCTATAACCTATTTTATAAAATACATAGTATATTTTGCAGTTTGTGTTATAACAACAGGTATATGTTACACGGCTTGTAATATGATTGAACTTGATAACGGTTATATTGAGTTTATTCTTAAAGCGTTGACTTGTTCGGTGCTTGCAGGTATAATTTTATTGTTATGCTATTGCAAAACTAAGCCGTTTCAAACAGTTATTGTTATTGTTAAAAATAAATTATTGAAAAAGAGAGTGTGAAATTATGTTTTCCGGAAAAACACTTATGATTACGGGTGGTACAGGCTCTTTCGGCAATGCTGTACTCAACAGATTTTTGCAGACAGATATAGGCGAAATTCGTATTCTTTCAAGAGATGAGAAAAAGCAGGATGATATGCGCCACGAGTTCCAGGCGAAGATGCCTGAGGTCAGCGATAAAATCAAGTTCTTTATCGGTGATGTAAGAGATTTGGCGTCCGTTAAAAACGCTATGCACGGCGTTGATTATATCTTCCACGCAGCAGCATTAAAGCAGGTTCCGTCTTGTGAATTTTTCCCCATCGAAGCGGTAAAAACCAATGTTCTCGGAACGGATAATGTGCTTACCGCCGCTATTGACGAGGGTGTTAAAAGCGTAATTTGCCTTTCAACCGATAAAGCCGCTTATCCTGTAAATGCAATGGGTACTTCAAAGGCTATGATGGAAAAGGTAATCGTTGCAAAGTCGAGAACCGTAAGCCCCGAAAAGACTAAAATTTGCTGTACCCGTTACGGTAATGTTATGTGTTCAAGAGGCTCGGTAATTCCGCTTTGGATTGAGCAGATAAAAGAGGGTAAACCGATTACGATTACAGAACCTAAAATGACAAGATTTATTATGTCGCTTGATGAGGCTGTTGACCTTGTTCTGTTCGCATTTGAAAACGGTGTTTCGGGCGATATTCTTGTTCAGAAAGCACCTGCTTGCACAATCGGTGTTCTTGCCGAGGCTGTAAAAGAGCTTTTCTGCCCCGAAACCGAAATTAAGGTTATCGGTATTCGTCACGGCGAAAAGATGTACGAAACTCTCCTTACAAACGAGGAGTGCGCTCACGCTACCGATATGGGCAATTTCTACCGTGTGCCTTGTGATAAGCGTTCACTTAACTACGATAAATATTTCAATGACGGCGATAAAGACCGCAATCCGTTGACAGAGTTTAATTCAAATAACACAGAACTTCTCAATGTCGAGCAGGTAAAGGAAAAATTGCTTTCACTTGCATACATTCGTGAAGAGCTTGAAAAGATGGAGAAATAAATGAAAATTCTTGTTACGGGTGCAAAGGGATTTGTAGGGAAAAACCTTGTTGCAGAGCTTGAAAACATAAAATACGGCAAGGACAAAACCTATCCTTTAACCCAAGATATTGAAATTTACGAATACGATATAGACACAGATAAATCAATGCTTTCCGAGTTCTGTAAGGATTGCGATTTTGTCTTTAACCTTGCAGGCGTAAACCGCCCCGAAACCGAAAGCGAGTTTATGTCGGGGAATTTCGGCTTTGCTTCGGACTTGCTTGACGAATTGAAGAAAAACAATAACACTTGTCCTGTAATGCTTTCTTCTTCGACTCAAGCGGCGCTTGATAATCCTTACGGAAAGAGCAAAAAAGCGGGCGAGGATTTATTCTTTGATTATTCAAAGGAAACAGGCGCAAGGGTGCTTGTTTATCGTTTCCCTAATGTTTTCGGAAAATGGTGCAGACCGAATTACAACAGCGCAGTTGCTACATTTTGCAACAATATCGCAAACGATTTGCCCATTCAAGTCAATGACAGAAGCCATAAAATGACTCTCGTGTATATTGATGATGTTGTAAACGAACTCATAAACGCACTTTGCGGATCGGAAACAAAAGACGGAGATTATTGCAAAGTTCCCGTTGAACATAACACAACTCTCGGTGAAATAGTCGATTTGATTTATTCCTTCAAGCAGTCGAGAGAGGACAAGAGCGTTCCCGATATGACAGAGGGCAGTTTTTCAAAGAAGCTCTATTCTACATATCTTTCATATCTTCCCACGGACAAATTTTCCTATCCGCTTAAAATGAATATAGATAACAGAGGCTCGTTTACCGAGATTTTAAGAACTGCCGACAGAGGTCAGGTATCTGTTAATATTTCAAAACCGGGTATTACAAAAGGACAGCATTGGCATCATACAAAGAATGAAAAGTTCCTTGTTGTCAGCGGAAAAGGTGTTATCCGTTTCCGTAAAATCGATGAAAAAAAGGTTTACGAATACTTTGTTTCGGGCGATAACCTTGAAGTTGTCGATATTCCGACAGGCTATACTCATAACATAGAAAATCTCGGTGATACCGATATGGTTACTGTTATGTGGTGTAACGAGTGTTTCAATCCGAGTAAGCCTGATACGTACTTCGAAGAGGTATAATATAAACTTTTCAAAAGCCGAATACAAAATCAATGGCATATTAAAGGTGGTATAACAAATGGGAATTAAAACGGATTTTTCCGACGTAAGCTTTAAGAATAACGGAAAATTAAAATTGCTTATTGTTGTCGGTACACGCCCCGAAATAATAAGACTTGCGGCGGTTATCAATAAATGCCGTAAATATTTTGATTGTCTTTTGGCTCATACGGGACAGAATTATGACTACAATCTTAACGGCGTGTTCTTTAAGGATTTAGGTCTTGCCGATCCCGATGTTTATCTCAATGCCGTAGGTCAAAATCTCGGCGAAACTATGGGCAATATCATAGCTTCGTCTTATGAACTTATGGCGCAGATAAAGCCCGACGCTGTACTTGTTTTGGGTGACACAAACTCTTGCCTTTCTGTTATCGGAGCAAAGAGATTGCATATTCCGATTTTCCATATGGAAGCAGGAAACCGCTGTAAAGACGAGTGCTTGCCGGAGGAAACCAACAGAAGAATTGTCGATATAATTTCAGATGTTAATATGGCATATTCCGAACACGCAAGAAGGTATCTTGCCGACTGCGGACTTCCAAAGGAGAGAACTTATGTTACAGGTTCGCCTATGGCAGAGGTTTTGAGTGAAAATCTCGAAAAAATAAAAGCCTCCGATATTCACGAAAGACTTGGACTTGAAAAGGGTAAATATATTCTCTTGTCTGCTCACAGAGAGGAAAATATCGACACCGAAAAGAACTTTCTTTCGCTGTTCAACGCAATAAATAAAATGGCTCAAAAGTACGATATGCCGATACTCTATTCTTGTCACCCCCGTTCTGCGAAAAGACTTGAACAAAGCGGATTTGAACTTGACGAAAGAGTTATCAAGCACGAGCCACTCGGCTTCCACGATTACAACTGCTTGCAGATGAACGCTTTTGCGGTTGTATCGGATTCGGGTACACTTCCCGAAGAATCGAGTTTCTTTACCTCGGTAGGCTCTCCGTTCCCTGCGGTTTGCATAAGGACTTCGACAGAGCGCCCCGAAGCACTCGATAAGGCTTGCTTTGTGCTTGCGGGAATTGACGAAAAATCGCTTTTGCAGGCAGTTGATACGGCAGTTGAGTTAAACCGTGACGGCTTCTACGGAATACCCGTTCCCGATTATACCGACACAAATGTATCCACAAAGGTAGTTAAAATAATTCAGTCATACACAGGCATTGTCAACAAAATGGTTTGGCGAAAGGACTGAAAACAGTAAAAATCAAGGCAATCTGTTTTACAGATTGCCTTTTTGTATGTTCTGTTAAATTAAAGTTTGAAATCATCTTCGCTGAATTGTTGAAGCTCGGGCGCACGGCGTGGAACTCTTTTCATAATATCGTATTTGTATTTTCTGCATTTATAATCCTTTGAGACAACGCCTTTTTTTACGCAAAGCACCGTTTCACCGTCGGGAGAGGGCTTGCCGTGCTGACAGTAGGCACAGGCAGGGGATATGCTGACTGTGTTAAAAACTGATTTTCTCATTTTTTCACATCCTATTGCGGATAAAATCTTTTGCTTGATATGTTTTTTTAATTATATCACAAAGTTTTAAAAAATTCAAAATTTTCTATCGCTTAGGAGTTTCTCTTTTTGATTTCCTTTCGTTGTCAAGCTCAAAAATCAAAACAGAGCACATCAAAAGCAGAGCGCAGGCGGTAGGGAGCGACACGGAATATGCCTCAAATGACGGCTTTGAAACATTTGCAAACACTTCAATTTCGCACGGAATGAATTTGAGAATTATCGAGCAGATAAGAGCCGATACCGCAGAACATAACACCCTTGCCGTATAAAATAATTTTGCAGACAGCCCTGTTTTTGCGACATACGAATAAATTTGACAATGAACGGACAGACCGCCAAAGGAGATTATCGCCGCAAACGCAGGTACGGGCAGTAGATTCAGCGACATTTTAATTCCGCTTGTAACCTCAAGAATACTCGATAACGCAACTGTATATCCGTTTAATGAGAAAGAGCAAATGTATTTAATCAAGCAATTAAAAATTACAATCCAGCTGCAAACGGAAATCATAGCCTTTACGCTGTCGGTAACGGAAAACGAAAACGCTTCAATGGGATTTTTGAGGATTACAGGCGACTCTTTTTTGTATTCGTAAGTTTTTTCCGCATCAATAAACCTTGTTAAAATCCCGATTATAACAGAGGAAAGAGCGACCGAGCAGTAGAGAATAACGCCTGCACGGGTGCTGCCCAAAAGCATTGTCCCGACGGTACTGATTATAAAAGCCGGTCCTGCGTTAATGCAGAAAAGGTCTAATTTTTGAGCCGCTTTTTGCGATATTTTACCCTCGCACAGCAATTCATAGGTCATTTTTGAACCGATAGGATAACCGCCTATGAGCGACATCAAAATCACGCTTGAGGCGACAGGGGGCAGGCGAAAGAGCTTAACCGTAATTCTGCCGAAAATTTTGCCGAACAAATCGCATATTCCTGATTTTACGATAAATTGCGAAATTATCATAAACGGAAAAAGCGTCGGTATAACGCTATCGACGCACAGAAGCATACCCTCTTTTATTCCCGAGGCACAGACCTGTGATTTTGAGAAAAGGCAGAAACACGCACCTAACGAAAAAATTATTAAAATCAGGTTGCCTATATGGGATTTCATTTTTTCCATATCATCACACTCTCTTTATGGTATCAAATTATATGCTTTGTCATATAGATATATGAGCGAGGTGAGCAAATGAGTTCAAGCGGAAAGAAAACACGAGAAAAGCGAAAAAGCATTGCAGGCGAAAAGCTCAAAACTGCTTTGGATATACCTGAAATATTAACTTCAAATTTACCGCACATCGAAGCGGAGGGGAACAGGGAAATATCCGTTGACGGATGCCGTGGAATACTCGAATACACGCAGGATAAGGTGCGATTAAACGCAGGCAAGCTCATTATAACCTTTGTTGGAGACAATATGGAAATTAAAGCGTATTCCGAGATACAAACGGTTATCAGCGGAAATATTTTAAGCGTGGAATTTGAAAGTCAGGGGTGAGAGAATGTTGATAATAAGGCTAATACGCTTTTTTCTCGGCTTTGTAACATTTACCGCTTACGGCGGATTTCCCGAACGCTTTGTAAACCTCTGTACCATGAATAAAATACCGCTTTGGAATATGAAAAAGAGTAAGGACAGTATAACAGCCGACACAACGGTTAACGGGTACAAGTCTATAAAAGCTTCCGCAAAAAATTCGGGCGTTCGTGTGAGGATAACAAAAAAGCACGGACTGCCGTTTTTTATTCATAAAAACAGGCGCAGAATAGGTCTGCTTGCAGGCTTTATGACGGCGGTAATCACGGTTTCTTTTCTCTCGACAATGATATGGAGCGTGTCGGTTTCGGGTAATAAAACGCTTTCCGATGAACAGGTTTTAGATGCGTTTGAAACAGTCGGCGTAAAAGTAGGTGCAAGACGCTCGGCTATTTCTCCGTCGGAAGCGGCGTATGAGGCTAAAAAGCTGTTGCCGAAAATTGCGTGGGCGAGCGTAAATATAAAGGGCTCAAGGGTTGAAATTATCGTAAGCGAATTGAGCGAGGCACCCGAATTTCCCGATAGTACAACACCGTGCAATATAGTCGCCTCACAGGACGGGACTATTATGGGAATAGAAGCGACGGTTGGAGTTGCCGAAGTGCGTTCGGGCGATGCGGTGCTTAAAGGCGATTTGCTCATTTCGGGAATTACCGAAAATCTCGACAAGACATATAATCTAAAAGCGGCGAGAGGTAAAGTTCACGCCCGTGTGAAAAATGAAATCAACGCTTCCTGTAACGACGGACAATTTTCAAGGCTTTCAAAGCTGTCGGAGCAGAATTTGCTGTTTATATTCGGGCTTAAAATTCCGCTTGGTATCGGTGTGGGAGAAGATAATGTTTACACTCAAAAGAGCTTTGTTTCAAACAGAGAAATGAGCCTGCCTATTGGAAAAATCACAAAAAGAGTTTATTATTCCGAGCCTTGCGAGGCTTTTCCCGAAGAGTACAAAAAGGTTTATTCGGCATACCTTTATGTTTGCTCTTACAGAGCTATGTATTTGGATAGTGAACAGATACTTTCCTCGGATTTTTCGTTCGATTTTATAAACGGAGAGCCGCTGTTCAGCGGAAACTATGAGTGCAAGAAAGAAATAGGCAAAAGACTTGAAATTTTTGTTGAAAAATGATAATACATTGTGGTAAAATATATTAAATATAAATAGATTTTTCAAAAGGTGGTTGTTCGGTGTTCGAGCAGATAATCAATGTTGACAGAATGGAGCACGCCGTCAGCCTTTTCGGCAGCTTTGACGAGAATATCAAGCTTATTGAAAAGGAGTTCGGCGTAAGCGTTATAAACAGAGGCTCGGAGCTTAAAATTACGGGCGAAGCGGAAAATGTAGATAAAGCGTCAAGAGCCGTTAAGGGACTTCTTATGCTTATAAATAAGGGAGAGTCGCTTTCAGACCAAAATGTTCGCTATGTTATATCGCTTGTAAAGGACGACTCCGAGGAAAAACTTTCCGAGATGACGGGCGATTGCGTTTGCGTCACCTCAAAGGGCAAGCCTGTAAAGCCTAAAACTCTCGGTCAGAAAAAATATATCGAGGCGATAAGAAACAACACGATTGTTCTCGGAGCAGGACCTGCCGGCACGGGAAAGACTTACCTTGCGGTTGCAATGGCTGTTACGGCTTTTCGTGCGAAAGAGGTAAACAGAATAATTCTTACAAGACCTGCTGTTGAGGCAGGCGAAAAGCTGGGCTTCCTTCCGGGCGATTTACAGCAAAAGGTTGACCCGTATTTACGCCCCTTGTATGACGCTCTTTTTGATATGCTCGGCGCAGAGTCTTTTCAGAAATATCAGGAGAGGGGAAGCATTGAGGTAGCACCGCTTGCTTATATGCGAGGCAGAACGCTTGACGACAGCTTTATAATTCTTGACGAGGCGCAGAACACTACAAAAGAACAGATGAAAATGTTTTTAACCCGTCTCGGCTTTAATTCAAAGATGGTTGTCACGGGCGATATAACGCAGATTGACCTGCCCGACGGCAAAAAATCAGGACTTAAACAGGCAATGCGAATTTTGAAAAACATTCCCGGTATTGCAATCAATGAATTTACCGAAAAGGATGTTGTAAGGCATAAATTGGTACAGGATATAATCAAGGCTTATGAAAAAAGTGAGGAGAAGAGAAAATGACGGATAAGATTAAAGTAATTATTTCAAACGAACAAAAGGATATTAAAATACCGACGGGTGTGCGTATGCTTGTGCGCCGTTGCTGTAATGCCGTGCTCAGGCAGGAAAATTTTGAGGGCTCGGCTGAAATCAGCGTAACATTTGTTAATAACGAGCAAATTCACAAACTCAATCTTGAACATAGAAACATAGACAGGGAGACAGACGTTCTTTCATTCCCACTCGGAGAAAACGGAGTTTACGACATAAATCACGACACAGGCGCAAAGATGCTCGGCGATATAGTCATTTCCATTGAAAAGGCTTTTGCTCAGGCTGAGGAATACGGTCATCCGCTTCAGAGGGAAATTGCATTTTTGACGGTACATTCACTTTTGCACCTTTTAGGCTATGACCACGAGAACGGCGGACTTGAGGCTGTTCATATGCGTGAAAAGGAAGAGAGCGTTCTCACACAGCTCGGTCTTAAAAGAAACGGAAGCTATTATCTCGACGAGGAATAAGCAATGAAAAGTCTTATAAAGAGCTTCGGCTATGCTTTTTCGGGAATTTTTGAGACATTGAGATACGAAAGAAATATGCGAATACATTTTGTATGTATGATATATATGTATTCTTTTCTTTTCGTTTATGATTTCTTTGAAATTACAAGAACTCAATTAGCTGTAATTTTCCTTGCAAATATGGCAGTTGTTGCGGCAGAGCTTATAAACACGGCGGTTGAACGAACGGTTGACCTTGCGAGTGAGGAGTATACCGAAAACGGCAAAGTTGCAAAGGACACGGCGGCAGGTGCGGTGCTTGTATGTGCGATTTTTGCGGTGGCAACGGGAATTGCGATACTCGGTCAGCCCGAAGCATTTTCGCAAATGTTCTTATATTACCGTGAAAATCCCGTTATGCTTGTTGTTTTCATATTATCAATAATCCCTGCAACGGTGTTTATATTCAAGGGCTTCGGTAAGGCTTCAAAAGATAAAAAATAAAGGAAATATTAAATGAACAATACATCAAAAACGGCGTTTATCGCCATTGTCGGCAAGGCAAATGTCGGCAAATCTTCAATTCTTAACAGACTTATAGGCAGTAAAATTGCCATTGTTTCGTCAAAGCCGCAGACTACAAGAACAAGAATAATGGGCGTTTTGACAACTGAGGACAACGTTCAGCTTGTGTTTACGGACACGCCCGGTTTTCATAAGCCGAAAAATAAACTCGGCGAAAAAATGGTGCAGGCTGTAAGCGACAGCATATCGGGTGTTGACTCGTGCCTTTTTGTTGTTGACGCAAATGACGAAAAGCTCAACACGGCAGAGCTTGAACTTATAAAGAAGTTTAAATCGGAGAAAATGACCGTTGTGCTTGCAATCAATAAAATCGATATGCTCAAGGACAAAACCGAGCTTATGAAAAAGCTTGCCGAGCTGTCGGCTCTCTATGATTTCAAAGCGATTGTTCCCGTCAGCGCACAGTCGGGCGACGGACTTGACGCCTTGCTTGACGAATTAAAAGCGTTGTCGGTCGAGAGCATCCACTTTTTCCCCGACGACACCTTGACAGACCAGCCCGAAAGAGTGCTTGTCGCTGAAATAATCAGGGAAAAAATGCTCCGTCTTTTGGACAAGGAAATTCCTCACGGTACGGCTGTTGCGATTGAGAGAATGAGAGAGCGTGACGACGGCAGTATTATGGACGTCGAAGCGACAATATATTGCGAGCGTGAAAGCCATAAGGGAATTATTATCGGCAAGGGCGGTCAAATGCTCAAAAAAATATCCACCTATGCACGTCAGGATATTGAAAACTTCTTTGATATAAAGGTAAATCTTCAATGCTGGGTAAAAGTAAAAGAGGATTGGCGAAACAGAGAAGGAATTATTCACAATTTTGGTTTAGATTAACAGTAATACAGCCGTCTTAAAAGGTTAAGTTAATTATGTAAATCTTTTAAGGCGGTATTGTTATGAAAAGCGAGGATTTTTGGTACGTTTTTTCCAAAAGCGGAAAAATTGACGATTATATAAAATATAACGCAATAAAACAGGAAGAGAAAACCGAGGAAGCGAAAAATGAGGTACAACACAAAGGGTCTTATCCTCAGAGAACAGAATATCGGTGAACGGGACAAGCTTGTTACGGTGCTGACGGAGGATATGGGCATTATAAAAGCTTTTGTCAGAGGCGCAAAGAGTATTAAAAGCAAAAAACATTCCACCACAGGTCAATTCTGCTATTCTCAACTGTCCTTTTATATGGGAAAGGACAGCTACATAATCGACGAGGCACAGAGTATTGAAATGTTTTTTGAATTGAGGAGCGATATTGAAAAGCTCGCTCTTGCACAGTATTTTGCCGAACTTGCGTGTGAGCTGTCGCCGCAGGATGAGCCGGCTACCGATTATTTGCGCCTTATGCTGAACGCTCTTTATATGCTGGCTCACGACAAAAAGCCTGCACAACAGCTAAAGGCTATTGTCGAGCTCAGGCTTATGTCGCTTTCGGGTTATGCACCGAATTTAGTTGCGTGCGAGAGGTGCGGAGAGTTTGAAACGCCGATAATGTTTTTTGATGTTGAACACGGACTTCTCTATTGTGAAAACTGTGCCTCGGGAAACGCTCTTTTTCCGCTTCCGCTGCGTATTGTTACGGCAATGCGGCATATTGTTTTCTCAAGTCTTGAAAAGCTTTTCAGCTTCAAAATGACCGACTCCGAATTATCCGAGCTTTCATATATAACAGAAATTTATACAAAAGTTAAATCGGACAGAAATTTCAAAACACTTGAATTTTACAATTCTATGAGGACTTTATAAATGCAAAAGGATTACATTTCACTTGAATTACCGAAAATACTTTCTCAGCTTGCAGACCTTACCGCTTGTGAGGATGCAAGGGAGGAGGCGTTGGCACTTACGCCGTCATACGATATTTTCGATGTAACTGCTTCGCTTTCAAAGACCGAAGCGGCACATATTTTGATTGCGAAATTCGGAGCACCCGGCTTCGGCGGTCTTATGAATATTGACAACTCACTCCGTCGTGCGCAGGCAGGCGGCGTGCTTAATATGCGTGAATTACTTGATATTTCACAGGTGCTCAGGGTTATAAGAGGCATACTTTCCTGGCACGACAAGTCGGCAGGTATGAGCACGGCACTTGACGATTTGTTTAATTCGCTTTATCCGAACAAATTTCTTGAGGATATGATAAACAATGCGATTATCTCCGAAAGTGAGATGTCGGATAACGCTTCGTCGGAGCTTAAAACCATACGCAGAAAAATGCGTGCGCAGGAGTCGAGAATAAGAGAGCAGCTTGATAAAATGCTGCGTTCTCCCGTTTACCGAAACAGCTTGCAGGATGCTATTGTAACACAGCGAAACGGCAGATTTGTCGTACCCGTAAAAAGTGAGCATCGCTCACAGGTTGCAGGTATGGTGCATGACACCTCTTCAAGCGGTGCAACGGTGTTTATCGAGCCTGCCGCAGTTGTCGAGGCAAACAATGAAATCAAGGTCTTGCAGAGCAAGGAAAGGGATGAAATCGACAGGATTTTATCGGAGCTTTCCGTTGCGGCGTCGGAATTTGCGGACAGCATAATTTTAAGCTATAAGAGTGCGGTCGAGCTCAATTTGATTTTCTCAAAGGCACAGTTGGGCTATAAAATGAAAGCTACAAAGCCGATAATCAATGACGAGGGCATAATCGAATTAAAAAAAGCACGTCATCCGCTTCTCAATCCGCAAAAGGTTGTACCCGTTGACATCAGACTCGGCGAGGATTTTGACTCGCTTGTTATTACAGGTCCCAACACAGGCGGTAAAACGGTTTCAATAAAAACGCTCGGACTTTTGACGCTTATGGCACAGTGCGGACTTTATATTCCCGCAAACGATAATTCACAGCTTTGTGTTTTCAAAAATATCCTTTGCGATATAGGAGAAGAGCAGAGTATTGAGCAGTCACTTTCCACATTTTCGGCTCATATGACTAAAATTGTATCTATAACCGAGACAGCCGATGAATCGTCGCTTATTTTAATAGATGAGCTTGGCGCAGGCACAGACCCCGTCGAGGGTGCGGCTCTTGCTGTTTCGGTGCTTGAATATCTCAGAAGAAAAGGTGCAAAAATTGCCGCTACAACCCACTATTCTGAGCTCAAAGAATATGCCTTGAGAACCGATAGGGTGGAAAATGCTTCCTGTGAATTTGACGTTGAAACGTTGAGTCCTACATACAAACTCTTAATCGGCGTACCGGGCCGATCCAACGCTTTTGCAATTTCACGGCATTTGAATCTTAATGATGAAATAATCGAAGCGGCTCAAGCACTTATTTCAGTGGAAAACACACGCTTCGAGGACGTTGTTGACAGCCTTGAAAAAACAAGGCTTCAAATGGAGGACGAGCGTCGCAGAACAGAGGAACTCAAAGGTCAAATAGATGAAATGAAAGAGTCTGTTCAGCAAAAGCTTGACGAGGCGCAGAAAAAGAGCGATAAGGAAATCGAAAGAGCGCAGAACGAGGCAAAACGAATTGTCGAAAATGCAAAGCGTGCCGCAAATTCTCTTATGCTTGAAATTGATATGCTTCGCAAGCAGCAGGCGAAAGAGAAAAACGCCGCCGAGATGGCAAGAAAAGCAAAGGCTGCTATGAAACAGCACCTTAACGCTATCGATGATTTGACGAGCGAGACCTATTATGACGATGATGACGGCGATTACAAGCTTCCGAGACCGTTAAAGGTCGGAGATAATGTCCGCATAACCACTCTCGGCGCAGACGGAACTGTTGTAAGCGTTGCAGACTCGAAAGGTAATGTAGAGGTTCAGGCAGGCATAATCAAAACAAAAGTTCCCGAAGATACCTTGCGACTTTTAGGCGAGAAAAAGAAAAATACCGAGCAGTCAAAACGCCGAACTGTCAGAACGACGGATACCGAGCTTAAAACGCAGAGTGCAAAGACGAGCGTCGATTTAAGAGGTATGGACAGGGAAGAGGCGATTATGGAGCTTGACCGCTTTATTGACAGCATTTTGCGTTCTGGACTCAATGAATTCACCGTAATTCACGGCAAGGGAACGGGAACGCTTCGAAAGGCTGTTCAAACACATTTGAGGAAACATCCTAATATCAGAACTTATCGCACGGGCATTTACGGAGAGGGTGAAGAAGGCGTTACGATAGCAGAATTGAAATAACGCTTGCAAATATCGGCTTTTGTGCTAAAATAAGCTTAGATTATATTGGAGGAAACGCTATGAAGAAATCTATTATTGCCGTTGCGCTTGCACTTGTTGCTATGGCAACGCTTATGACAGCTTGTAAAAAGAATGAAGATTTTAAAGAAAATCCCAATTCTAAAGTAGAGTATTCTACGGACGAAAACGGAGATTTGTTTATTACAAATGTTAACGGCGAAAAAATACCCGTAACGACCGACAAGGACGGCTATGCAGAGATGTATGAGGACCTTATAACAAAAACTGCCGCACAGGTGGCAAAGGACAAGGAAAAGAAAGATGCGGAGACTGCTGCGCCTGCTGCCGAGCCTGAAACAACCGCAAAAAAACCTGATGGTCAGTCAAACAAGGTCGCTGTCGGAAAGGACGACATAAACAACGGCTCGCATGATGCGGTTATCGATTGGAGATAAATTTTTCTTGACAAATTGATATTTATTTAGTATAATAACACCCTGTAAAGTGAATGGACTTTACAGGGTGTTGTTGCGAATTATACGTTCGGAAGAGGGCATTTTTAATGGCTAATAACGTTGAAATAACAATTTTATATGATTTTTACGGCGACGTTCTTACCGAAAAGCAGAGGGATTTTCTCAATTATTATTATAATGATGACCTTTCGCTTTCCGAAATTGCCGAGAATGAGGGTATTACCCGTCAAGGCGTAAGGGATGCTATTAAGCGTGCCGAGGCTCAGCTTTACGAAATGGAAGAAAAGCTTGGTTTTGCTGCTAAGTTTGAGCGTATTACGGAATGTATGAACGGTATAATCGACTGCGCCGAAAAGATAAATGTTTACAATCTCGAACACGACTTGTCAAGAGAGATCAACGAAACCGTTGTTAAAATCAAATCTCTGGCATTGTCCGTGGTTGAATAAGAGGTACTGAAATGGCATTTGAAAGTTTATCGGATAAACTCGAATCCGCATTCGGACGACTTCGCAGTAAAGGAAGTCTTAATGAATCGGACGTTAAAGAGGCTATGCGTGAGGTTCGTCTTGCTTTGCTTGAGGCGGACGTTAACTATAAGGTCGCAAAGGACTTTACTCAAAGGGTAACCGAAAGGGCTATCGGCTCGCAGGTTATGGAGAGCCTTACTCCTGCCCAAATGGTAATTAAAATTGTAAACGAAGAGCTTACCGACCTTATGGGCGGTACACAGACAAGGCTTGCTTACGCTTCGCATCCGCCGACAATTGTTATGATGTGCGGTTTGCAGGGCTCGGGTAAAACAACACACTGTGCAAAGATTGCTCTTAAATTGAAAAAAGAAAATCACAGACCGTTGCTTGTAGCCTGCGACGTTTACCGTCCGGCTGCCGTTAAACAGCTTCAGGTTGTCGGCGAGCAGGTCGGAGTTCCCGTGTTTGAAAAGGGACAGGGTGATCCTGTTGAGATTTCAAAACAGGCTGTGGCTCTCGCTAAAGATCAGGGCTATGACTATGTTATTATAGATACCGCAGGACGTTTGCATATTGACCGTGAGCTTATGGAGGAATTGCAGAACGTTAAGGCTGCCGTTCACCCTCACGAGATTTTGCTTGTTGTTGACGCAATGACAGGTCAGGACGCAGTTACCGTTGCAAGTACCTTTGATGAGGCACTCGGAATCGACGGTATGGTTCTTACCAAAATGGACGGCGACACAAGAGGCGGTGCGGCTCTTTCGGCAAGAGCAGTTACGGGTAAGCCGATTAAATTCGTCGGTATGGGCGAAAAGTTAGATGAGCTTGATTATTTCTATCCCGACAGAATGGCATCAAGAATACTCGGTATGGGCGACGTGCTTTCGCTTATCGAAAAGGCTGAAACGGCACTTGACGAAAAGAAAGCGGCAGAACTTGAAGCAAAAATTCGCAAAAACAAGTTCGACTTAAATGACTTGCTTGACCAAATGCAACAGGTTAAGAAAATGGGCTCAATGAAGGACATTCTCTCAATGCTGCCCGGTGTCGGAAGCAAGCTTAAAAACGTCGATATAGACGACGGTCAGCTTGACAGAATACAGGCAATTATTTTCTCAATGACTCCCAAAGAGCGTGCAAATCCCGACATAATAAACCCGTCGAGGAAAAGAAGAATTGCGGCAGGCTGCGGTATGCAGGTTGAGGACGTCAACAGACTTCTTTCACAGTACCGTCAGATGCAGAAGATGATGAAGCAATTCAACTCAAAGGGCATGAGAAAGAAGCTTTCGAGAATGAATTTCGGAGGCGGACAGGGCGGCTTTGGCGGCTTCCCGATGTAAACTTATCAACTAAGCACTTTGATTTAAGTGGTTGGCATAAATTTATTTATAATATATTTTGGAGGAAAACAAAATGGCAGTAAAAATCAGACTTCGCAGAATGGGCGCAAAGAAAGCTCCTTTCTATCGTGTAATCGTTGCAGATTCAAGAGCACCCCGTGACGGTAAGTGCATCGAGGAAATCGGTACATTTGACCCCATGAAGACTCCTGCAATCGTTAATATCGATGCAGAGAAGGCTCAGCAGTGGATTAAGAACGGCGCTCAGCCCACAGATACTGTTAAGGCTTTGCTTAAGCAGAACGGCATTATTAAATAATCAAGGGGGATCTTTTAGATGAAAGAACTTCTTGAAATCATTGCAAGAGGTCTTGTTGAAAATCCCGATAAGGTCAGCGTTACGGTTGACGAGCCCAACGAGAGAGGTATCATTGTATATCATCTTCACGTTGACGAAAGCGAAATGGGCAGAGTTATCGGTAAGCAGGGCAGAATTGCAAAGGCAATCAGAACCGTTGTTAAGGCACGTGCCGTTAAGGACGGGGAAAAAGTTCAAATTGATATTGACTGATTAAGTGGGGGGTACATTATGTACCCCTTAGCTTTTATGGGGGAAATATGCTTAAACCTTATCTCGAACTCGGACAGATAGTCGGAACTCACGGTGTAAAAGGCGAAGTCCGTCTTAATCCGTGGTGTGATGCGCCGCAGTTTATCAAAAATTTCAAAACGGTATATTTTGACGAAAACGGAAATGAAAAAATCGCTGTGAAGTCGGCTCGTCCTCACGGCAATATTGTCATACTCTCGCTTGACGGGGTTGACACTATGGAAAAGGCGCAGTCGCTTCGCAATAAGGTCTTGTATATGAAGCGAGAAGATGCGAATTTGCCTGAAAACACTTGGTTTATTGAGGATTTAATAGGCTGTGAGGTCAGGCAGACGGGAACCGATAAGGTTTACGGCAAAATTTCCGATATTCAGAAATATCCTGCAAATGACGTCTGGACGGTTAAGTCCGACGACGGCAGGGAAACTCTCATTCCTGCAATCAAAAGCGTAGTTATAAGCACGGATGTTGAAGCAGGCTTTGTTGAAATTGATGCAATAAAAGGACTTTTTGATGATGGGGAGAGCGTTGAAAAATGAAAATAACAATAATGACTCTTTTCCCCGAAATGTGCAATGCCGTGCTTGACGAGAGCATAATCGGCAGGGCGAGGAAAAGCGGAATAATCGAAATTGACACCGTAAATATCAGAGATTTTACACACGATAAGCACAACAGAGTGGACGACGCACCGTACGGCGGCGGAATGGGTATGCTTATGCAAGCTCAACCTATTTATGATTGCTTCGCTTCACTTTGCTCCGAGGACGGCAAAAAACCGCATCTTATTTATATGTCGGCACAGGGCAAAACACTCACTCAAAATCGGGTTAAAGAGCTTTCACAACTTGATAATATCGCAATATTGTGCGGTCATTATGAGGGAGTTGATGAGCGCATAATCGAGGAAATAGTTGATGAGGAAATTTCAATAGGTGACTATGTTTTGACAGGCGGAGAGCTCCCTGCACTTATTCTTTCGGACAGTATTGCAAGGATGATTGACGGAGTTTTGCCGAATGATGAGGCAAAGGAATTGGAAAGTCATTACAGCGGACTTTTGGAATATCCGCAATATACACGACCTCCCGAGTGGCACGGCAAGAAGGTGCCCGATATACTTTTGTCGGGACATCACGGAAATATCGATAAATGGCGCAGAGAAAAATCCCTTGAACGCACCTTGGAACGCAGACCGGATATGCTTAAAAGCGCCGAGCTTACAAAAAAAGACAGGGAATACCTTGCCAAATTAAAAGAAAATAAATAATAATTGCACCTCAATTAGCTTTGTACTATTTTGAGGTGCTTTTTGTTTGAAAAAATATATATTTTTTATTGCTAATAATAAATCTAAGTGATAAAATAAAAATATATGTGTAGGAGGACAAGATTATGCAAATGACTTTCCGATGGTTCGGTTCCGAAAAAGATACCATAACCCTTGAACAAATTAGGCAAATCCCGAATGTTGTCGGCGTTGTTCCCGCTTTGCACAATTTACCTGCAGGTGAAGCGTGGGAGCTCGATGACATTATGAAAATGAAATCAGAGATTGAAAAAGCAGGGCTTACAATGGAATGTATCGAGAGCGTAAACGTTCACGAGGACATTAAAATCGGCTTGCCTACAAGAGACAAATATATCGAAAACTATAAAACGAGCATTCGCAACCTTGCGAAAGCAGGTGTTAAGGTTATTTGCTATAATTTTATGCCTGTTTTCGACTGGACAAGAACTGACCTTGCAATGGATATGGGCGACGGCGCAACCTGTCTTTCCTATGACGGAGTGCAGATCGAGGGTAAAAGCCCCGAGCAGATGTTCAAGGACATTGACGATAACTCAAACGGCTATGCAATGCCCGGTTGGGAAACCGAGAGAATGCCCGAAATCAAAGAGCTTTTTGAAAAGTATAAGGGTGTTACTTCTGATGACCTTTGGAATAACCTCAAATATTTCCTTGATGCGATTATGCCCGTGTGTGAGGAATGTGATGTCAAAATGGCTATCCATCCCGACGATCCGCCATGGGATATTTTCGGACTTCCGAGAATTATTAAGGACAGAGAGTCTCTTAAAAAGCTTTTGGAAATTGTACCGTCAAAATATAACGGACTTACTTTCTGTACGGGCTCACTCGGCGCAAGTTCAAAAAATGACTTGCCTGCAATGATAAGAGAGTTTGGCGACAGAATATATTTTGCACATTTGCGCAATGTAAAGGTTGTGGACAAGCACTTCAACGAAACGGCGCACGAGAGCAATACAGGTTCGCTTGATATGTATGAAATCGTCAAGGCTTTACAGGATGTTGGCTTCGACGGATATATTCGCCCCGACCACGGCAGAATGATATGGGGAGAGGTTGCACGCCCCGGCTACGGTCTTTATGACAGAGCACTCGGCGTTGCTTATCTCAACGGACTTTGGGAAGCTGTAAAGAAGAATAAGGAGAGAAACTGATATGACACATGAAAATCTTAAAGGCAGAGTAGCTGTTGTTACAGGAGGCGGCGGAGTTCTTTGCGGCGATTTTGCAAAGGCACTTGCTCGTCAGGGCGTTAAGGTTGCTGTTCTCGACCTCAACGAAGCGGCGGCTCAAAAGGTTGCCGATGAAATAACGGGAAACGGCGGTACGGCAATAGCTGTCGGCTGCAATGTACTCGAAAAAGAGAGCATGGAAAAGGCGAGAGAAATCATAAACGAAAAGTTAGGAACCTGCGATATTCTGTTAAACGGCGCAGGCGGAAACAATCCTAAGGGCACAACCACAAAGGAAACACTTGAAAAAATCGATCTTGTCGAGAAAAATGACGATGTAAAAACCTTCTTCGACCTTGACCCACAGGGAATTTCATTTGTTTTCAACCTTAATTTCCTCGGAACGCTTATTCCGACTCAGGTGTTCGCACCCGATATGGCTAAAAAGGAAAACACTTGTATTGTAATGATAACCTCAATGAACGCTTTTCGTCCGCTTACAAAAATTCCTGCATATTCGGCAGCAAAGGCGGCTGTTAAAAACTTCACCGAATTTATGGCTGTACATTTTGCCGAAGTCGGTATCCGTGTAAATTCGATCGCACCCGGCTTTTTCTCAACAAATCAGAACAAGGCTTTGCTTTGGAACGAGGACGGAACACCCACAGCGAGAACGGGCAAAATACTTGCCGCAACTCCTATGAAACGCTTCGGCGAGCCGCAAGAGCTTGAGGGCTCACTTCTTTTCCTCTGCGATGAGGCATATTCGAGCTTTATCACAGGAACGACGATAGCGGTTGACGGCGGCTTTAACGCTTATTCGGGCGTTTGATTTTATTGAAAGGGCGGTTACGTTATGTGGATTTATGTTATAGCAGGCTTGTTTTTACTTGTTGCGATAGTGTTCGTTATTAAATTCTTTGTTGACGGAAACCGTAAAACTACCGTTCAAAAAGAAAGCTTAGGCGAAAACGGCGATATTACCGTTTCGACAGAAAAGGAAAGACAAGGCTTACTCGGTAAGAAATCCAAAAAGGATCTTATTATCGCTTTGGTGTTTATGGCACTTTGCGAGGCTTGTATTCTTTTGGGAAACTATGTAATAAACGTTTAATTTTGAAAGGATATAAATATGGAATTGGCTTTGAGAAAACCTGAGGAATGTACTTTTGACGCAATTTCTTTGGGCGAAATAATGTTAAGACTTGATCCCGGCGACGGAAGAATAAGAACCGCACGTTCGTTCAGAGCGTGGGAGGGCGGCGGAGAGTATAACGTCGCAAGAGGACTTCGCCGTTGCTTCGGACTTAAAACTTCGGCTGTTACGGCACTTGCCGATAATGAGGTCGGCAGACTTGTTGAGGATTTTATGCTTCAAGGCGGAGTTGACACTTCTCTCATTAAATGGGTAAAATATGACGGTATCGGCAGAACTGTCAGAAACGGCTTGAATTTTACCGAAAGAGGCTACGGTATCAGGGGCGCTGTCGGTGTGTCCGACAGGGGGAATACCGCTGTTTCCAGGCTTAAAGCAGGCGATATTGACTGGGATTATATCTTCGGAACTCTCGGTGTTCGTTGGCTTCATACAGGCGGAATTTTTGCCGCACTTTCGGAAACGACCTCGGAGGTTGTTATCGAAGCGGTTAAGACTGCAAAAAAATACGGAACGGTTGTTTCTTATGACCTTAACTATCGTCCGTCTCTTTGGAATGACATCGGCGGTAAGGCAAAAGCACAGGAAGTGAATAAAGAAATAGCAAAATACATTGATGTTATGATAGGCAACGAGGAGGACTTTACCGCTTGTCTCGGCTTTGAAATCGAAGGCAACGACGAAAACCTCAAATCTCTTAACATTGACGGCTATAAAAAGATGCTCGGCGAGGTTTGCAAGGTATATCCGAACTTCAAGGTAATCGCAACAACACTTCGTACAGTTAAGACCGCAACCGTAAATGATTGGTCGGCAATTTGCTACGCAGACGGCAAAATTTACAACGGACTTTCGTTGCCGGGACTTGAAATTTACGACAGAGTCGGCGGCGGCGACAGCTTCGCATCGGGTCTTATTTACGGTCTTATGACAACAGGCGATCCGCAAACAGCCGTTAACTACGGTGTCGCACACGGTGCACTTGCAATGACCACACCCGGCGATACATCTATGGCTTCACTTAAAGAGGTTGAGAAGATAGTGTCCGGTGCAGGTGCGAGAGTAGACAGATAAATATTGCGTTCCGCAACCTTGAAATATCGGACGCTGTTTTGCACCTTGTATTACGGATAAATATTTGTTATAATATGAAAGTTGTAATTTTGTACGGCAGGGGTTAACTCCTGCCGTTAAACAGGAGTTAAATATGGATAAGGAAAAAATACTTACTAAAATTCAGGACTGCGGTATTGTTGCCGTTGTCCGTGCCGAGTCTGTTGACAAGGCTATAAGAATTACAGATGCTTGTCTTGAGGGCGGAGTTGCCGCAATCGAGCTTACCTTTACCGTTCCTCACGCCGATAAGGTTATCGAGGAGCTTGCAAAACGCTACACCCCCGATGAGATTATTCTCGGTGCAGGCACGGTGCTTGACGCTACAACCGCAAGAATTGCAATGCTTTCGGGTGCACAGTATATTGTAAGCCCTGCTCTTGACTTGGACACTTTGCATCTTTGCAACCGTTACAGAGTTCCTATGATGCCCGGTATTATGACAGTCAGAGACGGTCTTATCGCTATGGAAAACGGTGCGGATATTCTTAAAGTATTCCCCGCGGACCTCTTTGGGCCCAAGATTATCAAGGATATTAAAGGACCTATCCCGTATGCTAAAATGATGCCCACAGGCGGAGTTAACGCAGATAACGTCGGAGAGTGGATAAAAGCAGGCGCAGTTGCCGTAGGTGCAGGCTCGTCGCTTACCGCAGGTGCAAAAACAGGCGATTATAAGCAAATAACCGAAACAGGTAAAAAGTTTGTTGCCAATATCAAGGCGGCAAGAGCCGAGTTGGGTTTATAATACAATAAGAGAAGGTATTTAGAAATGGAAAAAACAGTTTTAGTTGAAACGTCGGCACGTCACGTTCACGTAACGAAGGAGGCTCTCGAGGTTCTTTTCGGCGAAGGCTATGAGCTTACAAAGAAAAAAGACCTTTCACAGCCCGGTCAGTACGCTTGCGAGGAGAGAGTACAGGTAATCGGCGAGAAATCTTCTTTCCCGGCAGTTTCAATTCTCGGACCTGTCAGAAGTGCTTGTCAGGTTGAGATTTCAGCTTCCGACGCTCGTTCAATCGGCGTTAAAGCACCTGTCAGAGAATCAGGCGATATTGCAGGCAGCGGTGCTTGCAAGCTTGTAGGACCTAAGGGCGAGCTTGAGCTTAAAGAGGGCGTTATTGTTGCAAAGCGTCATATACATATGACTCCCGAGGACGCTGAAAAGTACGGTCTTAAGGACAAGCAGGTTGTATCTGTTAAAATTGATTCGGCAGAGCGTTCGCTTGTTTTCGGCGACACGGTCGTAAGAGTAAATCCGCAGTATGCGCTTGCAATGCACATTGACACGGACGAGGCAAACGCAGTTCTTGCTCCCGCAGGTGTTATGGGCGTAATTCTTGACTGATTTATTTACAAAATTAACGGGATACTCTCAAAAAGAGGGTATCCTGTTTTTGCGTGTATTGAGTGTATGTGAAATTTATTTGAAGCTCACAAAGCATAAAGAAAAAACGCTCACCTTTTGGTGAGCGTAAGTTTCATTCAGCAATTAAGTTAAGCTCTTGTAACCTTGCCTGAACGAAGGCAACGAGTGCAAGCATAAACTCTTTTAGGAGAGCCGTTTACGATTGCTCTAACTCTTTTTACATTAGGCTTCCAAGTTCTGTTAGAACGTCTGTGTGAGTGAGAAACTTTAATGCCGAAAGCAACATCTTTTCCGCAGAATTCACATTTTGCCATAGTGCGAGGCACCTCCTTTAATCGATAACAGACAGTATTTTAACAGAATATTTAACTAAATGCAAGCCTTTTTACAAAAAAATATAAAAAATTTGCTCTTTTTCCCTTTTTAGCCGATAAAACAGCGAAATAAACCACGATAGTAAAATATTTTGCCTGAATTTTTATAAAATTATTAAAAAACACTTGCATTTTTACACAGTATCATATATAATTTAGAAAACGAACATTTGTGCGATTGTGAGGTTAGAATAATGGCACCGAAAACAGGTATATCAAAAAACGATAATAAAAAGAAAGCTCTTGAAACTGCTCTTTCACAGATTGAGAAAAAATACGGCGAGGGCGCAATTATGCGCTTGGGCGAGGGGAACGCTCTTAATATCGAGGCAATTCCCACAGGCTCAATAGCGCTTGATGCCGCAACGGGCATCGGCGGCTTCCCGAAAGGCAGAATTATTGAAATATACGGACCTGAGTCCTCAGGTAAAACTACTCTTGCACTCCATGCAGTTGCCGAGGCTCAAAAGGCAGGCGGAGAGGCTGCTTTTGTTGACGCAGAGCACGCTCTTGACCCGATTTACGCTCATAATCTCGGCGTTGACGTTGACTCCTTGCTTGTTTCACAGCCTGACGACGGCGAGCAGGCACTTGAAATTGTAGAGCAACTTGCACGCTCGGGTGCTCTTGACATAATTGTTGTCGACTCTGTTGCGGCACTTGTACCGAGAGCTGAAATTGACGGCGAAATGGGCGACAGCCATATGGGTGCACACGCAAGACTTATGTCACAGGCTATGCGTAAGCTTGCAGGCGTTATTTCAAAATCAAATACAATAATCATTTTCATTAACCAGCTTCGTGAAAAGGTCGGCGTTGTTTTCGGAAATCCCGAAACCACAACAGGCGGTCGTGCACTTAAATTCTACGCAAGTATCCGTATGGATGTACGCAGAACGGAATCGCTCAAGGGAACTAACGGCGAATTTATCGGCTCGCATACAAAGGTTAAAATTGTTAAAAACAAGGTAGCTCCGCCATTTAAGACGGCTGAATTTGATATTATGTTCGGCGAGGGTATTTCGAGAGAGAGCGAGCTTGTCGATATGGCTGTTTCAATGGATATAATGAAGAAAAGCGGCGCTTGGTTCTCTTACGGCGAGACGAGAGTCGGACAGGGCAGGGAGAACACAAAGCAGTACCTCAGAGATAATCCCGAAATTGCCAATGAAATCGAGGCTAAAATCAGAGAGAAGATTGAAGAGTCGAGAAATAAGACTGACGATTTTGACGGCGAAGATGAAGTTATCGCTTATAAGCCTGTTGCTACAACAAAGGATGAAGCAAGGGCAAAAATCGATATTATCGTTGATGACGAATAATTATGGAGCTTAGCGTTAAAACGGGAAGAGCGCAGAAGATACATATTTATATCGACGGCGAATACAAAATGACCGTTGACAGTAACTTCTGGTATTCCGAAAAGTGGCATAAATTAAACAGCATAGATGAAGAGGAGTTGGCTGAACTTGAGTGCTCGGTCAACTCCCGTCGTGCTTTCTTAAACGGAATGAGCCTGTTATCTCGCCGTGCTCATTCAAAAAAAGAAATTATCACAAAGCTTTCGCAAAAATATCCTAAAGAAGCGGCACAATCGGCAGCTGACAGGCTCGAGGAGCTTCGGCTTATTGATGATGAAGCCTTTGCAGAACTGTATGCACAAGAGTTGTATGAACGAAAAAAATACAGCCCTAAAAGAATTGAACAAGAGCTGAAAGCAAAAGGTATTACTTCGGAAATTGCAAGCGAAACAGTAAAATCACTTGACAAAGACGATTTTAATCGTATTATTATATTGTTGAATTCAAAATACCGCAACAAGCTGTCAGACGAAAAAAATATCAGACGGACAATAAACGGCTTGATGAGAATGGGTTATTCCTATTCCGATATTAAAAAGGCGTTGAATGAGGTTGCGGAAACGGATAATGACTTGAAAGGCAATGGTAATTACTATGAGTAAAAAGATAGGTATGATTTCACTCGGCTGTCCTAAAAATCAGGTTGATGCCGAAATTATGCTTGCCCGTCTTGCCCAAAACGGCTTTGAAATTACAGATGATGTTGACGGCGCAGATGCGGTTATCATCAACACCTGCGGTTTTATCGAGGACGCTAAAAAAGAAGCGATTGAAAACATACTTGATATGGTCGAGCTTAAAAATGAGGGCGTTATCGGTAAGATTATCGTAACAGGTTGCCTTGCGGAGAGGTACAGGGAGGAAATTGCAAAGGAATTTCCCGAGGTTGATGCGGTTGTAGGTATCGGCTCAAACGGTGAAATTTGTGAAATATGCGAAAAGGCTTTGGAGTCTGACGAAACTATCGAGAGCTTTGCGGATAAAACCTGCTTGCCGTTGAACGGTGAGAGAATGCTCACAACTCCGTCATATTTTGCTTATCTTAAAATCGCAGAGGGCTGTTCGAACCACTGTACTTATTGTGCAATTCCCTCAATCAGAGGTGAATTCCGTTCAAGACAGCCCGAGGATATAATCAAAGAGGCTCAAGACCTTGTGCGTTCAGGCGTAAAGGAAATTGTCGTTGTCGCACAGGACACAACGAGGTACGGCGAGGATTTGTACGGAAAATCCGCTTTGCCTGCACTTTTGACCTCACTCTCGAAAATTGAAGGCTTGGAGTGGATAAGAGTTCTCTATTGTTATCCCGAGAGAATCACCGACGAGCTTATCGATGCTGTTGCGAATAATGATAAGATTGTAAAATATTTCGACATTCCGATTCAGCACGCAAGTGCACCTGTTCTCAAACGTATGAACCGTGTGGGCGATATGGACAGCTTGCTTTCTCTTGTTGAAAAAATAAGGGCAAAAATCCCCGATGTTGTATTGAGAACAACTCTCATTACAGGCTTCCCCGGTGAAACGGAGGAGGATTTTGAAACGCTGTCGGAATTTGTCGAAAAAGCGCAGTTTGACAGACTCGGCTGCTTCGCTTACTCGGCGGAGGAGGGAACACCTGCGGCAAGGCTTCCCGACCAAATAGACGAGGATATTAAGAAAGAGCGTGGAGAAGCGATAATGGAACAGCAGTTCCGTATCTTTGAAAAGCTCAATGAGCAGAATATCGGCAAGGTTTTACGCACGGTTGTTGAGGGCTATGATGCTTACACCGACACCTATTACGGCAGAACGTGGCGTGACGCACCCGAAATTGACGGAACCGTTAACTTTACTTGCGGATATGAATTGAATGACGGCGATTTTGTGGATGTTGAGATAATGGGTATAAACGAATATGATTTAATCGGAGAAGTAGTATGAAATTAAACACACCCAACAAGCTCACGATAGCTCGAATGATTATTACGCCCATTTACCTTGCAGTAATTCTTTGGGAGGGCTTACCTCACAGATTTTTAATCGCAACGCTGATATTTTCCGTTGCGGCAATAACCGATGCCATAGACGGTAAGCTTGCACGAAAAAACGGCGAGATAACCAACTTCGGAAAGCTCCTTGATCCGATAGCGGATAAGATGTTGACAACCTCGGCACTGCTTGCTTTAATGGAAATGGGCCTTTGCAACATTTGGATTGTAATGATAGTCCTCACAAGGGAGTTTGCCATTGCGTCAATAAGAATGATAGCCGCTTCAAACGGAACTGTTATCCCTGCAAATATCTGGGGCAAGCTCAAAACGGTCAGCCAAATGACATTTACGATTGTCATAATGCTGCTTTGTGAGGTTGACTATATAATCAACGACGTTTTACATTCAAATTGCCTTGAAAAATTGCCTGCTTGGCTCACTCTTTCCAATGTTTCCAACGGACTTTTGTGGATAACAGCGGTACTTACGGTAATTTCAGGCATAATATATATAAAAGACAGTAAAAATTCGATTGATTATTCAAAATAAGTGTGGTACAATATATTTGTAAAAATGCTGTGATTAAGAAGAGTAGTATTTTTCTATGCTTTTAGAGAGAGGGCGTCATCGGCTGAAAGCGCCTTTAAGACGGGAATTTACGAAGTGCGCTTATGAGCAGGCGAAGGGAATTTCAGTATCTTCGCACGCAGAGGTGCGTTAAAGCCTTTTGAGTTACAAATCGAAGTGGAACCGCGAATTTATCGCCTTCGGAGTCGTAAGACTTTGAAGGCGTTTTTTATTTTTATCGGAGGTGTTTTGATGTTCGAGCAGTTAAAAGAGGACATAGCAACCGTCAAGGACAGGGACCCTGCCGCAAAGTCGAATGCTGAAATCTTATTTTTATATCCCGGATTGAAGGCTATAAGGATGCACCGCAAGGCGCACTGGTTTTGGACGCATAATCATAAATTTATAGCAAGAGCAATATCTCAACGGGCGGTCAGAAAGACAGGAATTGAAATTCATCCTGCCGCAAAAATAGGTAAAAGATTTTTCATTGACCACGGAACAGGCGTTGTAATCGGAGAAACAACCGAAATCGGCGATGACGTTACACTCTATCAGGGAGTAACACTCGGCGGAACGGGTAAAGATGTGGGAAAAAGGCATCCCACAATCGGCAACGGCGTTATGATAGGCGCAGGAGCAAAGGTTTTAGGACCGTTCAAGGTCGGGGACAATTCAAATATTGCCGCAGGTGCGGTGGTCCTTGACGAAATACCTGAAAATTGTACGGCTGTCGGCGTTCCGGCAAGGATTGTCAAGCAATACGGAAAACGAGTCGACAAGCTTGACCACGTTCATATTCCCGACCCCGTGTCGCAGGAGCTTTGCAGAATGTCGGTTAAGATAGAAAAGTTACAAAAAGAGCTTGAAGAAGAAAGGAAAAGACATAATGAGGATATATAATACGCTTACAAGAAGAAAAGAGGAGCTTAAAACCATCACGGACGGAGAGGTTAAAATTTACGCTTGCGGCCCTACGGTTTACAACTATATTCATATCGGAAATTCAAGACCGCTTTGCGTTTTTGACACGCTTCGCCGTTATCTTGAATATAGAGGTTACAAGGTTAATTTCGTTCAGAATTTCACCGACATTGACGACAAAATAATCAAAAAGGCGATTGAGGAAAATTCGGATTACAAGACTGTTTCGGAGAAATACATCAAGGAGTTCTGGACGGATGCAAAGGGACTTAATTTCCGTGAAGCTACCGTTCATCCGAAGGCTACCGAAAATATCGACGAGATTATAAATATCATTACAACTCTTGTTGAAAAGGGCTATGCTTATCCCGTTGAAAACGGCGACGTTTATTTCAGCCCCAAGAAATTCTCGGGCTACGGCAAGCTTTCGCATCAGCCGCTTGAGGAGCTTGAGGCAGGCGCAAGAATTAACATCGGCGAGCTTAAAAGAGAGCCTATGGACTTCGCACTTTGGAAGGGCGCAAAGCCCGGCGAGCCCTATTGGGAGTCTCCTTGGGGCAAGGGCAGACCCGGCTGGCATATCGAGTGCTCTGCAATGGTTCATCGCTTCCTCGGAAATACAATCGATATTCACTGCGGCGGTCAGGATCTTATCTTCCCGCACCACGAAAATGAAATCGCACAGTCCGAGTGCTGCAACGGCGTTCCGTTCTCACATTATTGGATGCACAACGGATATATTAATGTTGACAACGTTAAAATGTCAAAATCTCTCGGCAATTTCTTTACAGTCCGTGATGTAGCTGAAAAATACGGCTACGAGCCTATCCGTTATCTTATGATTTCATCGCAGTACAGAAGTCCGATAAATTACAGCGTCGATATAATCGAGCAGTGCAAGGCTTCGCTTCAGAGGCTCTATACTTGCCGTAACAACCTTGATTTCGCATTGGAGAATGCAACGGATATTGTTCCCGAAAATGCGGAGGAAATCAAAAAGCAGCTTGATTCAAGACGTGAGCAGTTTATTGAGGCAATGGACGACGACCTCAACACCGCAGACGGTATTTCGGCTGTTTTTGAGCTTGTTAAGGATATAAATGTTAATGTAATTGATTCTAAATCGGCTGAGCTTATCAAATATGCAATTGATTTATTTGACGAGTTGACAAATGTTCTCGGACTCGTTTATAATAGAGATACAGGCAGCCTTGACGAAGAGGTTGAAAAGCTTATCGAAGCTCGCCAGAACGCTCGAAAGGAGAAAAATTGGGCTGAGGCGGACAGAATAAGAGATGAACTCAAAGCACAGGGCATTGTACTTGAGGACACTCCGCAGGGCGTGAAGTGGCACAGGGAATAAGGAGGTAAAATATGGGTGTATTAAACAGATCGGCAATTAAGTATGAAGCTAAAAATTTCATTTCTACCGATACAAGATGGTTGAAAATGTTCTTTGCGGCAATCATCATTTATCTTTTGCAGGACGGATTTGCTGTTTGGGTCAACGTAAAAAATATTCTCTCTAACGGAATGGTATATTTTGACGATTACTACAATTCGGCTGATGGTGCGACTTATGGTATTGGAAGCGCAAGTTCTATAATCGGCATACTTTTGTTACCTTTTATGGTTTCTCTTGCAGGATATTATCTCAATCACATCAGGGGCTTTAACCCTGAGTGGAAGTCTATATACAAAGAGGGCTTCGACAGGTTCGGAAAATATCTTTCGACTATGCTTGTCACAAATGTTATTATCGGACTTTGGTCATTGCTCCTTGTCATTCCGGGCGTAATTAAGGGGTATTCATACTCGCAGGTTAAGTACATTCTTCACGACAATCCCAATCTCAACTCACAGGATGCAAGAAGAATGAGCGAGATTATGACAAAAGGCTATAAATCAGATTTGTTCGTGCTTGATTTGAGCTTCCTTGCTTGGTACTTGCTTGTTGCGTGTACCGCAGGAATTGCGATTATTTACGTTACGCCCTATGTTGAAACAACAAAGGCTATGTACTACGAAAACCTTAAAAAGCACGCTATTGACTCGGGACTTATATCGCCCGATTCGTTTGGAATTATTCCTGTTATGCCCGATATGAATTTCGACCGCAATCCTATGGATTACAACGGCTTTTCATACGGCTCGGACGGTATGAGCGTTGACTTTACCGTTGAGGAAGAAAAAGCTCCCGAAGCGAAAGACAACGGAGACAGCGACAACTTTAATTTTTAATTTTTTGAAAAAAGTGTTGACAAGTGTTTTTACTTGTGCTATCTTATAAAAAACAACACAAAACCTACGATTAAGAGTAGTAACCTTTTACAGAAGCTCAAAGAGAGTTGCCGACAGTGAGATGGCAGCAGTGAAATTTAAGGCGAATGGACTTATGAGGGCGGTCGAAAGCGTTTTCGCAAGTAGTAACCGACGGGGTGTACCCGTTACAGTACAGCTCATATATTTCAGTATGAGGCAGAGCGGGCGAAGTTATTTCGTCAACTTGGGTGGTACCGCAGGTATTTATATCCTGTCCCAATTATGGGACAGGATTTTTTTATTTTTATTTGGAGTGATTTTATGATAATTTTAACAATGCGATGGCGATGGCGGCAGTAAATTTATAAACCGAAAATCATCAAAACATTTTATAAAATTAAGGAGCTAATCACCATGAAAAAAATTACAAAAGCATTATCAATATTACTCGTATTCGCACTTGTTTTAGGCTTTGCGGCTTGCGCAAACGACAAGAATTCGGACAACAACGCATCAAAGACTTATAAAATCGGCATTTGCAACTATGTCGATGACGCATCACTCAATCAGATTTATGAAAATATCGAAGCACAGTTAAAGGTAATCGGGCAGGAAAAGGGCGTTAAGTTCAATATCCTTTATGATAATTGCAACGCCGACTCAAATGTTCTCGCTCAGATAATTTCAAACTTCAAGGCTGAAAACGTTGACCTTATGGTCGGTATCGCAACACCCGTTGCAATCGCAATGCAGGCGGCAACAACAGATATTCCGATTGTTTTCTCGGCGGTTTCAGATCCTGTCGGCGCAGGACTTGTAAATTCACTTGATAACCCCGGCGCAAACATCACAGGTACCTCAGATTACCTCAATACAGAAGCAATTATGAATCTTATCCTTGCAAACAACCCCGAAACAAAAACAGTAGGTCTCCTTTACGATATGAGTCAGGATTCCTCAAAAACACCGATTGAAGAAGCAAAGAAATTCCTTGACAAAAAGGGTATTAAATACATTGAACGCACAGGAACAACAATCGCAGAGGTTCAGCAGGCAGCTCAGGCTCTTGTAAACGATAAGGTTGACGCAGTATTCACACCTACCGACAATACAATTATGAAATCAGAGCTTTCAATTTATGAAATCTTTGCAGCGGCTAAAATCCCGCACTTCACAGGTGCAGATTCATTTGCACTTAACGGCGCATTCCTCGGCTACGGCGTTGATTATATCAAGCTTGGTGTTGAAACAGCAAAGATGATTGCTAATATTCTTGTTGACGGTGCTGACACGGCAACTCTTCCCGTAACCGTATTTGACAACGGCACGGCAACAATCAACACCGATATATGCAAGGAGCTTGGATACGATTACAATACACTTGAAACAACCTTCAAGCCCTATTGCACAAAAATTCAGAGCATAACAACCGCAGAGAGCTTTACCTCGGCGGCAGAATAAACAGGAGAGTTAACAAATTATGAGCTTAGTATCAGCCACAGCATTATTACAAACAGCATTTGAATTGGGACTTATCAGCTCCCTTACGGTGCTTGCATTGTTTTTGAGCTATTCGATGCTTAATGTCTGCGACTTATCAACTGACGGATGCTTCACACTCGGAGCGTCCGTCGGCGCAGTTGTCGCAATATCGGGACATCCGTATCTTTCAATCGTAGCGGCAATGCTCGCAGGTATCGCATCGGGATTTATAACAGCCATTTTGCAGACGAAAATGGGCGTTGACAGCCTGCTTGCGGGAATTATCGTCAACACGGCATTGTATTCGATAAACATAGCGGCTATGGGCAATTCGTCATTGCTTAATATGAATAAAACCGAAACTGTTTTTACAAAGATGAAAACGCTTCTTGCAGGCACATTCCTTGAAAAGCAGTCGGTGCTGATTGTCTCGCTGATAGCGGTTGTGATCGTAATTTTGTTCTTGTCACTTTTCTTAAAAACAAAATTGGGACTTGCAATCCGTGCAACCGGCAACAATCCCGATATGGTTCGTTCTTCGTCTATAAACCCTGCGTTTACAACGATTATCGGACTTTGCGTTTCAAACGCTTTCACGGGACTTTCGGGTTGCTTGCTTGCACAGTCGCAAAAGTCGGTAAATATTGATATAGGTACGGGTATGGTAACCGTTGCCCTCGCTTCGCTTCTTATAGGCGGTGTGTTTATGCGTAAGGGTAGGATTACCGCAAAGGCAATAGGCGTGGTTATCGGTGCTATCGTGTTCCGTCTTGTTTATACCGTTGCACTTCGCTTCAATATGCCCGCTTCAATGCTCAAGCTGGTATCCTCGGTAATTGTTATAATCGCAATTTCAGGACCTTATCTCAAGAGCAAATACCCCGAGTTCAAGCGCAGACTTGACCACAACAAAGCAAGGAGGGCGGCATAATGCTTGAAATAAGAAACATTACAAAGACCTTCAACCCCGATACCGTCAATGCAAAGCTTGCTCTTGACAATCTTTCATTGAGCGTTAAGGACGGCGACTTCATTTCGATTATCGGTGCAAACGGTGCAGGTAAATCAACGCTTTTTAACGCTATCGCAGGCGATTTCATAACCGATACGGGCAGTATCGTTCTTGACGGCGAGGATATAACCTTAATCCCTTCACACAAAAGAGCAAAGGTTATCGGACGGCTTTTCCAAGACCCGATGCGTGGCAGTGCTCCCGGAATGAGCATTGAGGAAAATCTTGCTCTTGCGGCAGGTAAAGGCGGATGGCTTAGCAAAATCAATAAGAAGGACAAAGAGGAATTCCGTCAAAGGCTTTCTCTTTTGAATATGGGACTTGAGGACAGAATGCAGCAGCCTGTAGGTCTTTTGTCGGGCGGTCAGAGGCAGGCATTGACGCTTATGATGGCTACATATACTCCGCCTAAATTGTTATTGCTTGATGAGCATACGGCGGCGCTTGACCCATCAACTGCCGAAAAGGTGCTCGAACTTACGACAAAAATCGTAGAGGAAAACCATCTCACTTGCCTTATGATTACGCATAATATGCAGTCGGCTCTCGACCTCGGAAACAGAACGGTTATGATGGACAAGGGAAGTGTTATTTTTGACGTTGAGGGCGAGGAAAGGGCAAAGCTCGGCGTTTCCGATTTGCTTGAGCAGTTCAAGCTATCAGCCGGTAAGGCTCTTGATAACGACAGAATGTTGTTGACCTGATACAATATAATACTTTACAATGAAAAGCTCATCTTATGATGAGCTTTTATCATATTTTTCTTTAAAAAAACATATTCTTTATCGGGTGATAATATGGAATATGAATTAAGGGAATACGAAGCGGATTACCGTGATTTACGCAGAGAACGAAACAGAACAAGAGCAACAGAGCAGGAAAAAGAACCTAAAAAGGTCAGCGACTTGATGACCTCTGTTATTATGACGCAAATGGTTGTATTTTCATTGGTATTGCTTCTCTTTTTTGCCTTTTATAAGACCGAGAGCAAGACCTTTATCGCTATAAACGAGTTTTATAATTCGATAATGCAAAAGGATTTGACAGCAAAGGACTTGGCGGACTGTGTTCGTTCGGTAATTGCCTTTGTTTCGGAGCCTAACAACCGTTCGTCCGAGGAAACAGACGCCGTGGAGGAGCTGACAGGCGCAGGCGGCGAGGACTTAATGTATGTTGACGGCACAACCGCTTCATTTTCGCCTGTGTTTTTCAGCAAGCCTATGGTAAAGCCTGTTGAATATACAAGAATTACATCACGCTTCGGCTTCAGAATGAATCCCGTTACAAATAAATACGGCTTCCATTCGGGCGTTGACCTTGCCGCAAAATCGGGGACGCCGATAAAAGCTGCCTTCGACGGAAAAATTGCAAAGGCTTCTTATTCCGATATAAGAGGTAACTACATTTTCCTCGAGTCCGAGGGCAATATCACGACGGTTTACTGCCATTGTTCGGAGCTGATAGCCGAGGAGGGCGCAAACGTCAGAGCAGGGGAGATTATCGCAAAGGTTGGCGCGACAGGACAGGCGACAGGTCCGCATTTGCACTTTGAAATCCGTATCGGCTCGGTGCGACATAATCCGCTGTGGGTGCTTGAGAGCTGATGAGCTTTTCTGTAAGAGGCGTAAGGATTAAAATTGATTTTTTGTTTGCGGCGTGCGTGACTTTTTTAATGAGTTTTAATATCAATGACGAGATACGCTATGCCATTTTGTTTTCACTTTTGCACGAAGCAGGTCATCTTTTGGCGATTGTTTTATGCGGAGAAAAGCCCGATACCGTACGCTTTGGCATTTTCGGAATGACGATAATCAGAGAAAACGATATAACGCAAGATTATAAAAAAGAGTTCATCACGGCTGTAAGCGGCCCGATGATGAACTTTTTTCTTCTTTTTGTATTTGTGATTTTATATGCTTTTTACAGTAAGGACATTTTTGCGAAAATGGCGGCAATAAATTTGATAATCGGTCTTTTTAACATAATGCCAGTGTTTTCTCTTGACGGCGGCAGAGCACTCGAAAGCTTGCTTTTGCAAAAATTACCGAGTGAAAAATGCGAGAAAATTATAACTGCCGTGTCTGTGAGCTTTCTCGTTCCTATGACCTTTTTCGGGTTCTATATACTTATTAAAAGCGGTTATAATTTCACTTTTTTGGCAATAAGTATATATTTATCGGTAATGCTTTTTATAAAAAATTCAAAATGAAAGCCTCCGTTTACAAAACAGAGGCTGCGGTTATGCTTTGTGCATATTTTCAAATTTTTTGATGTATTCGGCGCTTTGCTTTAAGAATTGCTGTGTGTCGAAAGCCTCGTTTTTAAGGCTGTTTTGAATAATAATTCCGTCGGAAACCGTTAAAATCAGCCAAGTGAAATAGTCGGCGGATACCCTGTCCGTTCTTTCGGCTATTTTTGACGAAATGAGCTTTTGGAATTCATCGTAACGGCGGATAAGCTTTGCCCTGATCTCCTCATCTCCGAGTAATGCTGCGTCGAACAAATGAAGCCTCAAGCCCGAGTAAGCGATATTTCTTTCAATAACATAGTTTACAAGACGGTGAGGGGAGGTATCTTTTTCCTTGTTTTCCGTCCATTGTATCAGCTCGTCCCATTGACGGGAAAGATAGCGGTCTGTAACGGCAAAAAGGATTTCATTCTTGCTTTTATAATAATAATACAGCGTGCCTTTGGAGATGTTTGCCTTTTCGGCTATCTTTGCGAGAGTGACCTCGGAAAAGCTGTTTTCTTTCAAAAGCTCCTCTGCGGTATCGAGTATAATTTCATTGATGTTTTCCGGTCTTTGTGCTGCCATAATATCTCTCCAATAAAAATATTGCCTAAAGTATAACACGAATATTGAACAATGTCCACAAAAAAATCGGACGAAAGCGGTTTTTTTAGTTAAAAGTATTGACAAACACTTTTTACTGACTTATACTTAATCTATTCAGTCGGTCATTTAACCGACATATTTTTTAAGCGCAGTCGGGCGTTCGACCGACTGTAAAGATGATAAAAGAGGCTTGAATTATGAGTATATCATCAATTAACAAAAGACTGAAAAAAGAATTCGGCGGAAGATTTAACGCAACGCTGGAGAACGGCTCTGTTTTTGTGCGTGGCAAAAGCTCCGATTGGAGCGAGATTGTCTCTGCTTGTCAGGCGGCGGCAAAGAAGTACAGCACAACTCACGTCGTAAATGATATTGTTTATACGGGAGAACAGCCTGCTCCGACACGTATTCCGTCAATTAAGGACAATTCATTGGAGGGCAGAAGTCCCGATGTTCTTGTTATCGGCGGCGGTATTTCAGGTGCTTCGATAGCAAGAGAGCTCACGAAGTGGAAGCTTGACGTTTTGCTTGTCGATAAGGAAGCAGACCTTGCACTTCAGGCTTCGGGCAGAAATGACGGCGAGGTGCATCCGGGTATTGACCTCGGAAAGGGATCTCTCAAGCATAAATATATCCGCCGTGCAAATCATATGTACGCAGATGTTTGCCGTGAGCTTGACGTTCCGTTTAAGCAGGTCGGACAATATGTTCTTTTCCGCAATTCGGCTTTCAAGCCGCTTGTCGCACTTTATGTTTTCTGGAGAAAATATCACGACGGCATTGAGGACACAAAGCTGATTTCGGGCGAAGAGCTTATGCGCCGTGAACCTAAGCTTACTCATGACACAAAATTTGCAATGTATAACCCGAGTGCAGGCTGTGTTTGCCCATACGGACTCACAATAGCCTATGCCGAAAACGCAGTACAGAACGGTGCACAGGTAAGCCTTGATACAGCCGTTCTTTCAATGGAGGTATCGGCTCATAATATCATAAGTGTTATCACCAACAGAGGTGTTATTCATCCGAAAATTGTTATCAATGCGGCAGGCGTTTTTGCCGAGGATATTGCGGCTATGGCTGATGACAGATTTTTCTCGATTCATCCTCGCCGTGGCACGAACTCGATCCTTGACCAAAAAGCAGGTGCATATATGCATTCGGTCGCTTCCATAAAGGATATAAGCGTTCACGGAAAAACTCACTCAAAGGGCGGAGGTATATTGCATACCGTGCATGACAACCTTCTTGTAGGTCCTGACGCCGTTGAGACAGTTGAAAAGGAAAATACCGAAACCCGTGCGGAGAGCATTAAAACTGTATTTGATAAGCAGACGCAAACAATGCCCGAGCTTTCACAACGTGATATTATTACATATTTCACCGGTGTTCGTGCTCCTACATTTGAGGAGGATTTTATCCTTGAAGCAGGCAGAAACACAAGGAACTTGATCCACGTTGCAGGTATTCAGTCACCGGGACTTACGACAGCTCCCGCAGTTGCTGTTGATATGGCGGAACTTGCGGTCAATATGCTCGTCAAGTCAAAGACTGTTGAAAAGAATAACAATTATAATCCTATCCGCAAGGGCGTTCCTGTTTTGCGTGAAATGGACGACGAAACAAGAGAAAAAATGATAGCGGAGAATCCCGACTACGGCGAAATCATTTGCCGTTGCGAGCAAATCAGTAAGGGCGAGATTCTTGACGCATTGAAATCTCCGATATGCGTTCCGACGGTTGACGGAATTAAAAAGCGTATAAGACCCGGAATGGGACGCTGTCAGGGAGGCTTCTGCTCACCGCTTGTTACAAAGATAATTGCCGAATTCCTCGGCGTTCCGCTTTCGGAGGTTAAGAAATCTTCGGCGGAATCTGTTATTACCTACGGTGAAACAAAGGTTAACGAAGGAGGCGAAAAGTGATGACGACAGGAAACTATGATGTGCTTGTTGTCGGCGGCGGACCTGCCGGACTTGCGGCAGCAATCAGCGCACATGACAACGGAGCAAAGGTTCTCCTTCTTGAAAGAGAGGCAAGGCTCGGCGGTATTCTCAAGCAGTGTATTCATGACGGCTTCGGACTTCATCACTTCGGCGAACAGCTTTCGGGACCCGAATATGCAGAGCGTTTTGAGGACGAACTTTACAAACGCAATATTGAATACAGCACCTTGACATTTGTTACTAAAATTGACAAAAATGCCGACGGAAGCTTTTCGGTACATACGGTAGGCAGAAGCGGTGTTTCGGTCTTTACGGCAAAGGCGCTTGTTTTGGCAACAGGCTGCCGTGAGCGTACCGCAAAGCAGGTGTTTATTCACGGTACCCGTCCTGCAGGTGTTTTCACGGCAGGTACGGCACAGCATTTCACCAATCTTCTCGGACTTCTGCCTGCGAAGAAATGTGTGATTTTAGGCTCGGGCGACATCGGTCTTATTATGGCTCGTCGTTTGACTCTTGAGGGGGCGGAAGTGCTCGGCGTATATGAGGCTAAGCCCACACCGTCGGGACTTACAAGAAACCTTCATCAATGCTTACACGATTATGATATTCCGCTTCATCTTTCACATACGGTAACCCGTGTGTTTGGTGTTGACAGACTCGAAGCAGTTGAGATTTCAAAGGTTGACGAAAAAATGGTGCCCATTCCGGGAACTCAAACCCGTGTTGAATGTGATACGCTTATTTTGTCGGTCGGTCTTATTCCTGAAAATGAGCTTGCAGAGTCAATCGGTGTACAGCTTGACCCACGCACAAAGGGTCCTGTATGCGACGGCCAGTGTATGACAAGCACAGACGGTGTGTTTAGCTGCGGTAATGCACTTCATGTCAATGACTTGGTTGACTTTGTTTCGCAGAATGCCGAGCAGGCAGGTAAATCTGCCGCACAGTATTCTAAAAAGGCAAGAAAATTGATTGAGGTAACACCCGGCGACGGACTTCTTTATGTTGTACCGCAAAGGCTTAATCTCAATGAAGATAACAGCAAAACAGACTTGTATTTCCGTGTTCGCGAGGAGGAAAACAACTGTGTTCTCCATATCCTTGCAGACGGTAAGGAAATACTAAAAAAACGATATGCGTTTATGCGACCGCCTGAAATGGAAAACCTTACAATAGATTTCTACGGCTGCGAATTAAATGAAAACAGCCGAGTAGAGCTTCAGTTGGAAAGACTCGGTAAAGGAGACGGTGTAAAATGACAAAAGAATTAGTTTGCATCGTTTGTCCCCGTTCTTGCAGAATGACGATTACTTCAGAGGGCGATGAGCTTGTCGTAACCGGTAACACCTGCAAAAGGGGCAAGGAATTTGCTATAAACGAGATGACCGATCCCCGTCGTACCGTTTGCACGACAGTACGAACAAGCTTCCCTTCGGTACCTGTTTTACCTGTTCGTGTATCCGGAGCGATACCTAAAAACAGAATTTTCGACCTTATGCGTGAAGTAAATAGCGTTACCGTTTCAAAGAGAATCGGCAGAGAAGAGGTCGTCGTAAAAAACATTCTTGATCTCGGAGTGGATTTGATTGCCACAAGCAATATCCTAAAAGACGATAAGGATCAATCCTAACGGATAGATAGGGGGGAATATTTTAATGGAACAGTCACTTGTGCTGACCTTTGATGTCGGCACACAAAGTGCCCGATGTTTACTTGTCAATGAAAGTGGTGGCTTTGAGGATAAGGAGCAGAAAAAATATAAGATTCCTTATTTATCAAAACAGCCCGGTTGGGCAGAACAGACTCCGGATTTTTACTTTAACATAATCGCTGAAATGTCAAAAAAGGTTATCGAAAGAAATGCCGATAAGCTTGACCGCATAACAGCCGTATGCCTTACGTGTATCCGTGATACGGTGCTTTGTCTCGATAAGGACAAACGCCCGTTGCGTGACATAATATTATGGCTTGATGACAGAGAGGCAAATGTTGACGGACAAATTCCTGCCTATAAGCGAGCAATTTTTTCGCTTGTCGGTATGGAGGAGTCGGTAGATATGATTTACCGTGCTTCTACGGGCAACTGGATTATGCAAAATGAGCCTGAGATATGGGCTAAAACGGATAAATACGTTATGCTTCCGTCATATCTCAACTATCTTTTAACGGGAGAGCTGAAGGATTCGGCGGCTAATATGATAGGTCATGTGCCGTTTGATTATAAAAACCGCCGTTGGATGAAGCCGAGCGCACTCACACGTTGCGTATGCAATGTCCCGACAGAGAAGCTTTGCGAGCTTGTCCCGTCGGGCGAGGTTATAGGAAAAATCACAAAGGAAGCGTCTGAAAAGACGGGAATTCCCGAGGGCTTACCGCTTATCGCAACAGGCTCTGACAAAGGGTGCGAAACAATCGGTATGTCGGTTGTAAAATCGAATCAAGCCGCAATTTCATTCGGCACTACCTCAACCTTACAGATGGCGGTCAAGAAATATTTTGAACCGCAACCGTATATGCCGGCTTATCCGGCAGTCCCGAATGATATGTATAATCCCGAATTTGAGGTCTATCGTGGATTTTGGATGATTTCGTGGTTCATCGAACAGTTTGCATCAAAGGATAAGGTCGATGCTGCCGAAGAGGGCGTTTGCGTTGAGCGATTCCTTGACGATAAAATCAAAAATATCGAAGCGGGCTCTGGAGGACTGATTTTACAGCCGTTCTGGACTCCGGGTATCACAAACCCGAGCGCAAGCGGTGCGATAATCGGATTTTCCGATTACCATACACGCTATCACTTGTATCGAGCGATAATAGAGGGTATCTGCATGGAGCTGTACCACGGTCTTGATACAATGCAGAAGCGTTCAAAGGTTACGGTTGACGAGCTTTATGCAGGCGGAGGCGGAGCAAGCAGTCCCGTTGTTTGTCAAATTGCCGCAGACGTGTTCGGCTTACCCGTTCACCGTATTCAAACCCACGAGGCGAGCGCAGTCGGTTGTGCAATGGTTGCTTTCCTTTCGCAGGGCGTATTCGACAGCTATGAGGATGCGATTTCTCATATGGTACATCAGAAAGATGTATTTATGCCGAATAAGGAAAACCATCGTACATATATGAAAATTTACAGCAAGGCATATTCACACCTTGCCGCAAGATTAAGACCAATAGAAAAAAACTTACATCATTTTCAAACAGGAGGACACTGATTATGAGTACAAAACCGTATAAGGGCTTTGAGCCTAAATGGATGCTTACAAGAGCACCCGAGGACAGCTACCGTTCAATTTTCCGTTGGGGCGATCCCGATTTCTTCAAATATCCGAAGGAAAGCCTCTACAAGTATGTTAAAGAGCGTTGTAACCTTAAAGACGAAGAATTTAAGCAGTATAATGACGATTTGGGCTTAGATCCCGTAAATCTCGGCACAGAGCACGCACCGAAGATTGACAAAAAGCACGTTAAGGCTATTGCTAATATCGTCGGCGAAAAGAATATTTCACAGAGCGACTATGACCGTCTTGCCGTTTCCTACGGACAGACAATGTACGACCTTTTGCGTTTGCGCCACCGTCGTTTTGACTCTCTTCCCGACCTCGTTGTTTTCCCCGAAACAAGCGAGCAGATTGAAAAAATCGTAGCTTATGTTACAAAAAATAAGATTCCGCTTTATGTATATGGCGGCGGTTCATCCGTTACAAGAGGCGTTGAGCCTATCAACGGCGGTGTTTCTCTTGATATGCGCCGAAACTTCAATAAGGTTATTAAATTTAATGAAACCGACCAGACAATCACCGTTCAGGCAGGTATGTCAGGTCCGAAGCTTGAGGAAACTCTCCAGAACGCACAGACCATTTTCGGTGCAAAGCGTGCTTATACCTGCGGTCACTTCCCGCAGTCTTTTGAGTATTCTTCGGTAGGCGGCTGGACAGTTACCCGTGGTGCAGGTCAGAACAGTACATATTACGGTACTATCGCAGATATTGTTGTTTCACAGAAATATGCTACTCCGATCGGTAAAATCGAAACAAGCCATTATCCGAGAGAAGCAACAGGTCCCAACCTCAATCAGATTATGATGGGCGGCGAGGGTACCTTCGGCGTTCTTACCGAGGTTACACTCAAAATTTTCCGCTGGATGCCCGAGAACAGAAAGCGTTTCTCATATATGTTCAAGGATTGGGAAACAGCAATGCGAGCAGGTCGTGAAATGATGCAGTGTGAATGCGGATTCTCCTCCGTTTTCCGTCTTTCAGACCCCGAAGAAACTTCATTGATGCTCCATCTTTACAATGTTGATGAAACACCTCTTGAGCCTATTCTTGATAAATTGGGCTATAAGGACTTTGAACGTTGCCTCTTCCTCGGCTTTACAGACGGCGAAAAGGGCTTCTCAAGGAACGTTGCTAACAACATTATGAAGATTGCCGTTAAGCACGGCGGTATCCCGATGACAGGCTATGTATGTAAGGGCTGGGAAAAGGGACGTTTCAACGATCCTTATCTTCGTGATACGCTTATGGACTTCGGCTTTATGATTGATACTCTTGAATGTACGGTTAACTGGTCAAATATGGGACGTGTTCACCGTGAGGTTCGTGAGGTTTGCCATAAGCTTCCGAATACAATCGTTACAACTCATATGTCGCACTGCTATCCGCAGGGTGCAAACCTCTACTTTATCTTTATGACAAAGATGCAGGACGAGGAAGAGTTCCGTGCTTACCACGCTACCATTCTTGATGCAATTCAGAAGAGCGGCGCAGCTATCAGCCACCATCACGGTATCGGTAAGATGTTTGCTCCGTGGCTCGAGGGTTATCTCGGCGAGAAGGAATACGGCGTAATCCGTACTCTTAAAAACTACTTCGACCCCGATTACCTTATGAATCCGGGCGGAACTATCGGTCTTGACCTCAAGCCCGAGGATAAGAAGTTCTTGCGTGAGCATACCGAGTATGTTGATGAGCTTAAAGACTGATAATAGACTATAACTGTATTCGCAATACAAACGCATAAAAGTAAGGCTTTCATCTCGCTTGAGGTGGAAGCCTTTTTGTAATAGTAAGTCCCAAAAAACGGTCTTAACAATGCAAATACGTTGTTCATTTTAAATGTATATGATATAATAACCTCACGAAACGCTTGCAAAATCAAAGATTTTGACCGTTTCGGAGAACATTGAATGACTAAATTGCGGCTGTCGCCGCCGTCACTTCGTTCCGCTTGTGCTGCCGCACAAGTAATTTATGATATAATATCATTGACATAGAACTTAAGAGGGGATAGCTATGGCATATAAAGAGATAGACGAAACAGAACAAAATAAAAGTGTTTCTAAAATTATTTTTCGTATTGTTATCGCTGTTGCTTTAGCTTTGAATTTGCTTGTAGCACTTATATCTCAGCACCCGACTGTAAAAAGGGAAGCTGCGAGGAAGAAACTTTTTTCGCAGTATGATCAAACGGTTGAAATGGCTCTTGGCGGACAATATTCAGAAGCGAAAGAGCTGCTCTCGAAAATGAAAATGGAAAAAGACAATTATAAAGATGTGAATGCACTTATTGAATATTGCAATGCACATATTGCTTTCAATGAGAACAGAGAGGGTTACAATTACGCAACTTATTTGAATTCAAAATGCAGCGACCTTACAACTGAGCAAAAAGAAATTTTTGAAGCTTTTAAGTATGAGATAATCGGAGTTGATAAAAGTCAAAAAATCACTCATGAAGAAGAAATCAAGCTTTCAAGGAACAGCTATTATCCTTATATGGATATGCCCGAAAAGTTAATGAGGAATACCGTGTTAAACAGTTATCTGAAAGGCTTTTATATCGGAGTGATTAACAATGATGAGCAGGGGAATGATTGTAATAAAAGACAGAATATATATGAATTTAAGATTTATAAAGGCAAAATATATACGGTTAAGTGTACAGACGGAAAAGTTTCCTCAATAGACACCTTCGGTTTCAAAGATGCGATAAACGGCGATAATTCCGATGAAACAACGACAAATGCACCTGCGGAAATAAACGGCTTACTCGGCTCAAATGATGATACCCCCGACGAAGCCACGACAAATGAACCGTATACCGTAGAGTCGCATCAAGATTACTACCATGTTAAAGAATTTGAGGACCCCGACGATTTCTACTATTATTATAAAGAGGACTTTGAATCCTATGAAGATGCGGAAGATTATTTCAACAAGCATCGTTGATGGAAAAGCGAAAGCGTATTTCAAAGTGTTATTCATATTTCCCTTTTGGGGTAATTTTACGAGGCTCTGCATATTGGCAGAACCTCGTTGTGTTTTTATATATTCAGTGACTAAAAATCTAATGCGTATGGTAGATTTAAAACGTTTTCGTGTACGCTGTTATACTTCTTCGGTTTTTATCACTTTTGCGCTTGCGAGGGAGAGTGCGTTGGAGTGAAGCGGAATTTCAATTTCATTATACACATTTGACACGCCGAATTTTGTTTTCGGTGCTGTGCGGATAATCAGCGTAGAATCTTTTTCGATATATTCCTTGTAATCACGAAGATTCATAATGAATTTTCTGTCAATGTTGAAATAATCGTTTATTATCCGGTTTCCGCTAAATACCTGCAAATTTAAGCCGTCAAAATCAAATTCAAGCACAACATCTTTATATTCTTTCAATATGCTTTCAGGCAGTTTTAATTCATAATAGCAACGCTTGCCTATTGAAAGCAGATAGTGGTTATACGGCAATTTCCTTTTGCCTGTTCGGATCAATGTGATTTCGTTTTTCAAGTCAATATCCGACACCTGTTCGCAGAAGATTTTTCCGTTGTCGCAATAGACTGTGCCGTCGAGGAAATAAGGCTTGCCGTCAATAAAGTGAAAACGCTTTGCTTCTTCATAAGAGATAACAAAAATCGTCACATCATCTATTATGTTTTCTTTATCAAGAGCCAGAGCTTGCGCCTTGCCGTTGATTGAGCATTTCGGCTCAATACCCTCACACTGAGCAAAATAGCAAACCGTTTTGCCGTCCTTTTGAGTTTTTGCAACAGGCTGAGCAAGAATGTAATCAAACTGCACCGAACCTAATTGAATGTTAAACGGATAAAAGAACATTGCACCGGCTTTAACATCAATACTCGGCAACTCTATCGTTTTGCCCTGTATGGAAAATGTGACTTGTACATCCTTAAAGTCGTTATACTTTAAGCCCTTTTCATACGCACCTGCAAAGAAGTAGCCGCTGCCGTTATTGTCTGCTCTTACGGAACATTTCAAGAACGAAATGTCCTTTGGGTCTGTGCTGTTCCATTTTGGGAAATATGCCTGCTTTGTGGATATTTCTGTGTCAAAATCACTGATGAACAGGTGTAAAAGACGAAGTCTGTCGCCGTGTGCACGGCAAACGCCGTATCTGCTGATCGGTGCTTGGAAATCGTAATCAATAATCGGATAGTCGTTTGGATAACCTGTCAGCTTACTTTCCTGCAACAGACGGTCATTCGGATTTGCACCGCCGCAGAACATATAGTAACCAATCCAGTTCATACCGCTTGCAAACTTTGCAAAGCTGACGCCGTAGCCGTCTTTTTCGCTGATGAACGGTCTGCGGTGCTGTGTCACCTGATTGCCCGGTCCTGTTTCGCAAGTGCCGTAAGGAATGTAGTCGAACACACCGCTTTCTGCTTTTTGGCTTTCGAATAAATCTCCGCCGATTTCATCCTCTGTTTTGGCAGAAGAAATGGCAAAGCGGTTATTCGGTTTAAGAGCAGTTTTGCCGTATGTCCACGGTGCATCGGGATAACCGCCCATCATCGGCAGAAAATCATTATCAGGCTTGCCTGACGGCCATGCCGTCATAGTAAAAAACGGAGCCTTGAATCCAATTTTCTCTGCAATTTTACGAAGTGTTCTTATATGCTCCGTTGAGCCTGTGTATTCATTTTCAAGCTGAATACCGATAACAGTTTCACCGTCAAAATACGGCTTGACCTCTTTGTAAAGTCCTTGCCAAAACTCCTCGACCTCGGCAAGATACTGCGAATTGTCACACCTTTTCTTTGCCATTTTGTTTATGCGTTTTGGGAAACCGCCACGAATAACCTCGCCGTGACACCAAGGACCGATACGCAAAATACAAGGCATATCAATATCCTTGCACAATTGCAAAAATCCTGCAATGTCCTTGTTTCCGCTAAAATCAAACTGCCCCTTGATTTCCTCGTGGTAATTCCAAAAAACATAGGATGATACTGTGTTTACGCCACATTCACGCATTTTCAAAAGCGTTTCTTTCCAACGCTCTTTCGGCAACCTTGCAAAGTGCATTTCGCCTGCAATGATTGAATAAGGCTTACCGTTTTTTGTAAAATACAGTGTATTGCAACCGTATTCACTTTCGATATTTGAATAATCAAAGTGTCCGTCTTTAACTTCTTTCGGACTTGCTTTTATCTCGATTTTCATTAAAAAATTTCCCCTCTGCTGAATTCAAAGATGTGGAAAATGTCTGTCTTTTCGATTTTTACGGTTGTTTTTCCGCCTTTTGCCTCTGTGTCGAAATGATACGAATCGTCTGAAACAAGGCGAATTGAATCAAATTCTCCGGGTATTGTGAACTCAATATCGTGAATCGGATATACCGGAGTTACAGTTTGCTGATTCACCAAGCTGACATAAATTTTGCCGTCTTTTTCCCACTTCAAAAGCTCCACAAAGTCGGGTGCGTTTGAAACAAATTCAGGAACTTTGTCGCCCATCAAATACTTGATTATGTCTGCCAAGCATTGTCTGCAATCGTGTGCAAGTGTCAGCTCAGGAGTAGATGCAATCCAAATGATTTTCCCTTCTCCGTATTCTGTTTGAGTTACCGCAGGGAGGGCTGTGTGAATTCCCGGCGGATTTGAGTGAATTGCAGAAAAGTCCAAGCTGTTCGGCAATGTATAAGGATAAGAAAGAGTTGCCAAAGCCTTTGTTTTCGTGTTGTTGATAATCCTTGCTTCAAATGCACTGTTCTCAATCGGATACGGACTTGACTTGTCAAAATGCTTGAAAAGATGCTTGTATTCTTCGGCAGGGTTTAAGTAGCAATAGTTGTATTTGCTTGTGCCGTAAATGTCAACACCGACTAAGCTCTCCAGCTTTTTGTTGTTTGCAAGCTTTCCTGTGATGAATATCGAACCGCCTTTTTTCAGATATTGTCTGAGCTGCTCAATTTCATAATCGGAGATTTCCTGTACGCTGTTCATAACCAAAACCTTAGCCGTCAAATCCTTTAGATTTTTACTGCCGACAACATCAAACGCAATGTTCTTTTCTCGCAGGATTTTTGCAATGTTCAAAGGAGACTGAATAAAGTTTTTGTTTGTTTTCAAAGCGGTGTTGTACCAAATCGCAACATCGCTTTTTATATTTCCCGAAACATATTTTTCAACGCTTTTTGTTGTTTCAAAAACTTTTTTGATGTTGTTTTGATAAACCGAATTTGTGATTGTTCCGTCAGGATTTATCGCATCGCATATTGCAAACGCTCCGCCGTGCACAAGGGAGTTAAGATTGTGAATGAGCAAATCCTCACAGCTTCTTGAAACCGTGTGATAAAACAGGGTGTTATCGCATTTTGAGGTTATGTAGCAAAACGGCTTGTTCACCGTCATATTGTTGTAATATTTGCACATAAATGTTTGCTCAAGATAACCGCCGTAGTAGTCACCGCTTGCATAATCGGAGGCGCTGAAGTCTGCTTCCGTGTTTGCCTGCATCCAGTTAAGTCCGATTGCCGCCATATTGTGCTCAATGGTAATGTTCGGATTAACATCCTTGATGGCTTTTGTGTTTGAACGCATAAATTCGTCAATCCAAGCCTGTCTTCTGTGGAGATATTCAATCCATATTTTGCTGTTTGGATTATGTATGGCAGGGAGAACCTTTCCCGTTTCTTTCAAAAATCTTTCTTGGCAATGCCTGCAAAAACATTCCCTCGGCCAAAACGGCATATCGAGAAAAATGCTTTCAAAATCATAAGTCTGTGCAAGCTCTGACAAAATATTGCGGCAGTATTCTCTGTATTCCGGATTGTTCGGACAAACCAAGCCGTATCTTATATTTGCACCCGGCAGCTTTGTGCGGGAGGTTACACCCGTAAAGTGTCTGATTCTCCAATTTTTGTGGTTTGCATATGCGTAGTTATCATAAACCTGCGAAAAATACAAAATAACATTTATGTTGTTTTTGTGGCACTCTTCAATCATTTCTCCCACATAGTCGAGATTTCTGTTTTTGAGAGTTTCGTGCATTTTTCCGTATTTACTCGGCCAATAGTGCAATCCGACATGAGATTTCGCCTTAACCACAATGCTTGTGACTTCAGCGTCTTTCATTGTTTTTACAAAATCTTTTACATCAAGCTTGGACAAATATTCAGGATTTGAATCGTTGATGTGCATATCCATAAATACTCGTCTGTAATCATTATCGTACCACATTTTTATTTCCCTCTTAAATTATACTTAATATGAAATAATGAACGATATTTTTGTATAATGTCATAAAGATAATTATATCTTAGAAAGCACACAATAGCAACAATAAAAGCCAAGCATACGAAAAGATGAAAAGACTATCTTAATTTTTGTGGTTTTTAATTTGTATTCTTAGATGAAGAAAAATACAAAGAAACTTTATGGCATCACAGACCTATTACAGACTTTTGGAATGTAGGTCACGGCATAGCAAAACGATTAGAACTCACGCTTCTTTTCGAAAAAATTTCAAAATATTTTTACTCCTCTATATATGAGAACCCTAAAAGAGACAGTTTTTTCAAAAAATTATAAAAAGACAAAAAACAAAGTGAACAAGTCCGTAAAAAATGGACGATAGAAAAAATCCCCCTATGGCAGAATAGAATAACTACCATAGAGGGATTTTTTATGCCAAGAAATTATCAACACATAAGCTATATAAAAATAAAATATTAAAATTAAAATCACAAGGATTGACTTAAAAAAACAGGAACAAAACTTGGATTTACTCAAAATCAAGTAAACAATATCATTTGCAGATATAACGAAAAAGCTAAAACAAAACTGACTTCGCTTAAAAAACGAAATCAGTTTGTTGCTTAAAAATTAATTATTCTGTGCAGACCTGCTTTTTGTGCTGTCTGCACAACTCGGAGCAGTTAATAAAATATGATGCTATTTATTATTTTGATTTTTTCTTTGCTTTGATAATGCCTTTTAGAGTTTCAATGCCATGGATAGAGCCTACCAAAGGGTGGTAGAGCATAATTCTCGGGCTACTGTAACGCATAACCTCTTTTATTTTTGAACGCATATCGGGTTTGTAGCAATGGCAGGGACATTGCGAGCAGAAGTTTTTATCGTTTCCCCAGCGGCAATGGTCAAGCCTGAAAAGCGCATAATCCGTAAGTTCTTGACATTCTTTGCAAAGAGTGCCCTTTTTGCTTTTGTGCACACCGTGACAATAGATTTTTACCATTTCGGGTAACATTTCTTTTTCTCGGGTTATTCTGTCTTTTTTCATGATAATCTGCCTCTATAAACGGTGTACGCTTCGTCAGCGATTTTTGCCGTTGACTTTCTGTGAGAAACCAAAACAATGCTTTTGCCGTGCTTTGCTTCTTCAATAGATTTGAGAATATTTCCTTCGTTAAGTGAATCAAGATTACTCGTAGGTTCGTCAAGCATAATCATAGGTGAGTTGCAAAGGAATGCTCTTGCAAGACCTATTCTTTGCTTTTCACCGTCGGACAGCAGGTCACCGAGCTCACCTACATTTGTGTCGTAGCCCTTTGGCAAAGTTATTATAAAATCGTGAACAGATGCCTTTTTTGCAGCCGCTTCAACTTCTTTTCTTGTAGCATTATAATCGGCAATTTTGATGTTATTTTCAACAGTATCGTTAAAAAGCTGAGTTTCCTGACTTACAAGGCTTTGATTTGAACGAAGTGAAGATGTTTTTATATTCTTTATATTTTCTTCTGACATATCAATCTCACCGTTTTGCACATCCCAAAAGCGCATCATAAGTTTAAGCGCAGTCGATTTGCCCGAACCGCTCGGTCCGTTTATAGCAATGATTTTGTTTTTTGGAATTTCCATATTGAAATTTTCAAGAATTTGCTCTTCGTCATAAGCAAAGCCAACATTTCGGCACTCCATACCGTTAAATTTAATTTCTTTGCCGTTCTCATTTTCCTCAACAACAGGTGTTTCATCAAGGATTGAGAGCACTCTTTCACCACTTGCAAGAGTGTGAGTAAGATTTCCGGCAAGACTTGATAAAGCTGCAACGGGACCGAATGAACTCATCATAGCAACGGTTGAAACAATAAGTCCGTCAAAACCGATTGTGCCGTTTTGATAAAGGCAAATTCCAACCAGAAGCATTGATATTGAGAAAAATATAATTGCGACATCGGTTATTGAAACATTATGACCTTCAATTTTTTTAAGATGTTTTTGAAGTGAATTAAGCTCGTCGGTCTTTTGGTTCATATTATCAAGTCTTACATTTGTTGCGTTGTATCTGATTGACTCCAAAAGTCCACGCATACTGTCAAGCACATAGCCCGAAAGTGCACCTGAATTTTCACGATAAGTCATACCGATATTTTTGTTGAATTTGGATGACAAAAGCGGAATGACAACACCAACGGTAACATAAGCCGCAAACGCAACAAGTGCAAGCCACAAGCTGTATCTGCCGATAAAAGCAAGCATAATAAGGCTTGTTAAAAATGCAATGCATACAGGTGAGATTGTGTGAGCATAAAAAACCTCCAGCAGTTCAATATCGCTCGTAATCAGAGATATGAGATTGCCTTTATCCTTACATTCAAGCTTTGCCGGAGCAAGACGACGAAGTGACTTGAACACCTTATCTCGAATTAATGCAAGTAGCTTGAATGCAATATAGTGATTGCATGCCTGCTCACCGTAATGCAAAAAGCCTCGAAGCACGGCAAAAACAATAATACAAATACATCCTGCTTTGATTGCAATTCCACCGTTTATTCCTGCTGCGGTAAGCAATGTCATACTGCCGAGCGTTGTGATTTGAATTGCACAAATGAAGCCCGTAACACCGAGCAAAATCGCAAGGAGCATAAATCCTGCAAGTGGCTTTACAAGCTTTATAAGTCGCATCATAATTTTAAATCCCGATTGCTTTCGTTTCATTATGCTTCCTCCTTTGCATATTTTTCAAGTTCGGCTTGAGTGGAATACATCAAATTGTATTCTCTGCCAAGAGCCATAAGCTCGCTGTGATTGCCGTTTTCTTTAATCCTGCCGTTATCAAGAAGAATAATATTGTCACTCTTAACAACATTTTCAAGCCTGTGAGAAATAAGAATAACGGTTTTTATTTTTGCCATATTGTGGATAACCGACATAATATCGTTTTCGCTTTCGGCATCAATATTTGAAGTCACCTCATCAAAAATATAAATCGGAGTGTTATGAATAAGTGCGCGTGCAATGGCAAGTCTCTGCCTTTGACCACCGGAAAAATTACTGCCCTGCTGATTAAGTTTCGTATTCAAGCCGTCTTGTTCACTCAAAAATGACCAAAGATTAACCATTCTTAATGCCTCAATCATCTTTTCATCGCTTGCATTTTTGTCGGCAATAAGCAGATTGTCTTTAACCGTACCGGCAAAAATGTAAGAATTGAAATTCACTGCCGTAATGTTGTTCATCAAGGTTTTTTCGTCTATATCTTTAACCTCAAAGCCGTCTATTGTAATTTGACCTTTGTAGCCTTTTGTTGTGCCGCAAAGAAGTGACGACAATGTACTTTTGCCACAACCCGATTTGCCTACAATGCTTGTAAGCTTATGTTTCTCGATAACAATACTGATTTTGTCAAGCACTGATTTTTTATCGTCATAGGAAAACGAAAGATTTTTGATAACAATGTCGTTGTTAAAATCAACATCGGTCACTGTTCCTCGCTTGTCCTCTTCTGTGTCAAGGAGCTTAAACAGTTTGTCACTTGCAGCCATACCGTTCATAGCTACATGGAAAAACGAACCCAAAAGACGAAGCGGCAAAAAGAAATCGGCTGCAAGCATAATAATCAAAAACGCTTGTGGCAATGTAATTGTTCCGTTTCCAACCTGCACAATTGCAATAACAACACCGACAGCACTGCCTGCATATGCAACTATATCCATAACGCTAACGGAATTAAGCTGCATTGTCAGAACTTTCATTGTGATTCTTCTGAATTGCTCGGCTTTTTCGTTCATCTCGATGTTTTTTCTCTCGTCTGCCTGATAAACTTTTAGCGTTGTCAAGCCCTGAATGTTTTCAAGAAAAGTATCACCGAGATTTGTGTATACACCCCAGTATTTGCTTAAAAGTCGCTTTGCGATTTTTTGCACGGCAACAATTGAAAGCGGAATGAGTGGCACACAAACAATAAGCACAAGTGAAGCCTTCCAACTGACAAATACCAGAACAGAAAAAAGCGTAATCGGTGCAAGCATTGCATAGAAAAATTGTGGCAAATACTTGCCGAAATAAAGCTCAAGTTGATCAACACCTTCAACAAAAACTTGCAAGACCTCTGAGGTTGACACCTTTTCGTGGTATGACGCACCCATTCGTGTGAGTTTTTGGTACATCTTTTGTCTGAGCACTTTTTTAACTTCACTTGAAGCATAAAAAGAGATTTTTGAAGCAAAATAACCGCAAAGATACCTGACAATCATAACTCCTAAAATGCCACAAAGATAAGGCAACAATGATGCAAAATCAAATGTTTTGCCGTCAAGTATCAGTGCCAGCAGATTTGAAAGTATAAACATCATAACGATATTTGCCACGGTTTTAACCCACTGTGCAACCACCGTTAGGGCAATGTATTTTTTTGATGACGGCACTTGCCCTATAAGTCTTGTCTTAATCATTTTTATTCTCCTACATAAAATATATTTATTCTAAAAACTCGTTTGCAAGAGAGCTGTCACCCTCTTTAACGATTTTTCCTTTGTCCATAATCAAAACTTTGTCTGCCAAAGCGCAGGCACAACGCTTGTCATGAGTAACGGTTACGACAGCTGTATCGAACTCCTTGTTCAACCTGTTTATTGTGTGAACAATTCGGCATAGATTTTCATAATCCTGCCCGACTGTCGGCTCGTCAAGGAACAAAATTTGGGGGTTTCCTGCGCAAATTGCAGCTATCGATGCACGGCGCTTTTGCCCCTGCGACAACGACTGTGGATGCCTTTGCTCTAACCCCTCAAGACCGAATGCTTTTATCATTTCTTTTGCATAATCCTCACTCTTTGCCTTGTATGATATTTCGCTTAAAAGAGTCGGCATAAATAGCTGGTAAGTAGGATTTTGATACACATATCCTACCTGCGAAAACCACTTACTGTTTGCCTTTTCGCTTTTGGTAAGTGACTGAGTAAGCTTACCACCTGACAATTTGTTGAGCTTTGCAAGGCTGCGCATAAGCGTTGTTTTGCCACAACCGTTTTCGCCAAGCAAAACAATGCGTTCACCTGCTTTTATTTCTACATTCAAGCCGTCGATTATATTCCGGTTGCCTGCATAAAAGATTATATTTTCTGCTTTTATCAGTGTTTTGCCTGCCGTGCCTTTATGATTTGCTTCAATTATCTTTATGTTTGAATCAAGTTTTCTCTTATCGTAACTTGAAAAAACGCATTTGTTTTCTATCCACATCACTCTGTCGGCATAATCTTTGACAATATCAAGCCTGTGTTCAACAATGAGCACAGCATATCCACCGTTTACCAATTCTTTTAGCACGCTGAGTAAAATATGGGCTCCCTCAGTATCAAGATTTGCAAGAGGTTCGTCAAGAATAATTATTTTTTGTTCCATAGCAAGGGTTGACGCAGTAATCAGCCTTTGCTTTTGACCACCCGACATTGTTCGTGTTCTTGCAGTTTTGTCAATTTTCAAAAGAGAAGTATATTTTGTTATCCTGTTTTCAATTTCTGAAGGTTCTGTATTCAGATTTTCACAACCGAATGCTATTTCATCATTTGCAAAATCGTAAACTATTTGTTCGTCGGCATTTTGTAAAACCGTTCCCACAAGTTTTGAACGACTGCTGATTTTTTCTTTTGCTATATTTTTACCGTCAATCTCAACATTGCCGCTTAATTTACCTGAATTAACAAACGGAATAACTCCGTTGATTATTGATAAAAGTGTGCTTTTACCCTCACCGGAAACACCCGACAGCAGCACAAGTTCACCGTAGTTTATTTCAAAGTTGGCATTTTCAAGCACATAATTGCTTGCTCCGTCATATTTGAAATACACATTTTCAAATTTAATTGCTACGCCCATATCATCACACCTCCGAAAACGCAAAGTGCAATGACCAAAAACAGGAACACAAAATCCCTTGCTTTTATTGTTATCACCCTGTATACTGAGCTTTCGCTGTCGTCAAGAGTAAACGCTCTTGTTTCAAGTGACAGAGAGAGCGTATCGGATATACCTATAATTCGCATAATAAGCGGTACGATAAACGCACGATAAATTGTGCCGGGTCTGTACCAACTTACATTTGCTCCTCTTACCTTCATTGCTTCCCAAATTTGCTTTATTTCACTTGCCAAAATCGGAATGAAACGAAGGGTTATCAGCATACCCAAGGTTACTACTCTCGGACAATTCATTTTTGCAAGGCAACGCGTTAAATCACACGGCGAAGTGCTGACCATCGGCACGGCACAAAGCCCGAGCAAGAACATCCTCAAAAGAGTTTGCCAAAAGGCATCAAAATTTCTGTTTGTTAAAAACGACAGTCCACCGATAATAAGCCCACAAATACTCATTACAAAAGACATTTTGATTGCACTTTTAAACAATCCGAACACGGAAAACAGCACAAACACAGCACCTGCAAAACCGAATGCCAATATATTTTTGCTAAAAAGCATTCCGAAAATCAGCGTTATTATCGACACCGAAAACGACACAAGTGGATAAAACGGCTTTTTAACTTCAAATGCTTCAAACATCGTTTTCTTCTCCGTAAGGTTTCAGCTTGCCTGCTTTTTGAAGTTCGTTTGCAATTTTCATCCCGATTGCCGAGCCTAAAAAAGCAAGTGCAACAGTTCCGAGCGAAGTAAGAACCGACACCGTAGGATTAGCTTTTAACTGCTCGTAGCTTTGACCGTTAAGCCAAAGGCTGAACAACACCGAAATCGGAAGAGAAAGCGGCATATAAATACCTGTTGTAACAAAAACAGAACTTTTCTTTTCATATCCTCTGAAAATCAAAAGCATTACAAGCTCTGCAATAATTGCCGATATAAAATTATTAAAGAACATTACGGTTGAAAAGAACACGAGTGGCGCACCCGAAAAAAGACCGATGATTGTCAGTGCACCGGGCTTTCTCACTTTCATAAGACCGATTGCAACAAAGATTGAGTAAATCGGTGCTGCTGCCATATTGCGAAGTCCAAACACGGTTGTGTGCATAACAAGAGGCATGGTTATTCCGCCACACAAAGTCATTGCTGCCGACAAAACAGCTAAGAACACGAAATCCTTAACCTGAAATTTTTTGAATATATTTTTCATATTTCACCCTTAGTTTGATTTTTTCTTAATTACAATTCCGACAACTGCACCAATAATAATCACTCCGGCAACAACACCGGCAATGATTACACCTTTATTTGTGCTCTTGCTTTCAGATGAAGCTGTCAATTCTTCCTGCTCGGTTGTAGGTTGTTCAATTGTTGTTGCAACGGTTGTAGATTGTTTAATTGTTGTTGCAACGGTTGTAGTTACTGTTGTAGTTACTGTTGTGGTTTCTTTTGTCGTGGTTTCCTTTACTACATTGCCTACCTTTTTGGCACTGTCATAATCAATCTTAATTCTTGCCGACGGAGAAAGCGGCATAGCCGAAGCTGCAAATTTTACGCCGACAAACTCATTATCGCTTTTAATAGGAAATTCAAATGCAACATCGTATTTTTTTCCGTCGATTTCAACTGCGCTTGACTTTGAAACCTGTTTCGTATCACCTTTAACCGAACCGTCGGTATAGTACCAAAACTGCATATCGCTTGAAGTTTTGGCAGGTGCAATTGTAAGAGTTTTTTCATTGCCGTCAACTGTAAGCAAAGCTGTGTGCACTATGTAGCTGTCACCCATGGATATGCGTTCTTTTTCTGCGTGCCACATCTCAATCTGAACCTCGTACACTCCGTCTGTATTCGGGCCCATTGCAAAAGCGCTCACAGCCGAACACATAAGTGAAAAAGTTAATACAAATACTGATAATATTAACGATAATTTTTTTGACATAAATATCCTCCAAAATCTGTTAGCTTTAACTAACTGTAACATAAAACAATTGGTTAGCCATTGCTAACCGCATGCTATTCTACCAAATTCGTACCAAAATGTCAATATATAATATTTTGCCGATTTTGTTTAGTGTGAAATTACAATAAATATTCATAAAAACAAAAAAATAGCGAATGAGCAGAACCTGCGATACAGTATAACCGTTAATGCTAAACCGAAAACAAGCGAAAGAACAAGCTCATACATTTCTCGGCATAGCAAAAGGCTCAAGGAGCAAAATCCTTGAGCCAAATTAAATTTGCATAAACATGAAAAATTATTTATTTTTTAAAGATTTATGTGTTGGATATGCATATTTATCAGCTTCGGTTATTTCTCTAATAGGCTTGCAGGGAACACCTACGGTAACAACGTTAGGTGGGATTTCTCCTTTAACGACACTGCCTGCACCGATTACTGGGTTATCTCCTATAACAGCGCCTGCTAAAATTGTTGAGCCTGCACCAATCCAAACATTATTTCCGACCGTTATAGGCTTTGCAATTTCAACTCCTGCTTTTCTCATTTCAGGATCAATAGCGTGTTCTGCCGTAGTAAAGCATACATTCGGGGCAATAAAAACATTATCGCCGAATTTTACCATTGCACCATCGGTAATAATCATATTATGATTAGAGTAAAAATAATCACCCACTTCAATATGATAACCGTAATCACACCAAAACGGAGGAGTAATGATAACCTCTTTTCCCATTTTGCCGAGAATATTTTTTAGCATTTTTGCTTGGCTTTCTCTGTCATTTGGATTTAATTTGTTATACTCAAAGCACTTATCCTTGCATTTTTCTATTTACGCTTCAAATTCAGGGTTATAGCATCCCTATTGTAATGTTGAGGTTCGAATCCAAAACGAACACAAAAATAAAAAGCAGACCTAAAGTTAGTAACAATATAACAGGCAGCGTTATATCAAATTGCTTTGCAATTTGATGGCGTTCGCAAGGCTTTGCCTTGCTCGGCTAAAGGATTCGAACCTCAACATACGGAGTCAGAGGCTCGCAATCTTTTTTTCAAAACCGCCTATTTAAGCCATTTTTCAGACTTTGCGTCTCTCAAAAATCTCTCAGAATTTTATTTTTGCTTTGCATTACAAATTCGTATGAGAATTTGCGAACCTTACATAGAGATATCAAAGAACGCTTACTATCTTGCACTAAACGCTCAAGAACATCGGCTTATGATTGAGAGCCTGAACCAATTAAGAAACAAACTTATTGCTGACGGCAAGTACACCGATGCGGTGGATGAAGTTCTACTGAAAATCATTGATGCCAAACAGAAGAAATTCAAAGTAATCTACAAGGAGGCTTGATTATAGAAAAAGTTATTTATGACGAAAAGAACGGTCTTTGGTACGAACTTCAAGGCGATTATTACATTCCTTGCTTGAAACTTCACGAAGAAGAACAACAGCCAATCGGTATTTGGGGACATCGGCACTTGCGATATATTAAGCAACATCGCAAGGTGTTATACCTAAATCTGCTGACAAGCGGTAAACTGAACGGCTACCTCTCAGATATTGACAAACAGGCTGAGGATATGTTTTCTCGTCTCGTAAAGCAAATGGCAGAGCGCGAGGGCGTGACAGAACAGCTTAAAGCGGAAAACCAAATGGAGTGGGTTGGTCGGATGAACAATATCCGCAGCAGAGCAAAAGAAGTCATAAATAATGAATTGATTTTTTCATAAAAGATTAACGGTGCTGTAAAGTTCAAAAGGATTTACAGCACCGTTATTTTGCTTTTTTATTTTCTGTTTACAAGATTATTCAACCTTCATCATTCTGTAACCAACGCCGAT